>Ga0153978_1000004_pt1 | contig 50683 bp, 27 predicted proteins | sample TSGA062MetaG_FD_104749 | JGI IMG/M metagenome (GOLD analysis project Ga0153978, IMG submission 104749) | Attine ant fungus gardens microbial communities from Georgia, USA - TSGA062 MetaG | ecosystem: Host-associated > Fungi > Mycelium > Unclassified | place: USA: Georgia, Yuchi Wildlife...
ATATAAGTGCTAAATATCCAAGTCGTGCTAAATCATAAGTGCCTAAAATCTAAATCATAAGTGCTTAATTTTAAGCTAAATATAAATCAATATCAAGGTAAAAAATTTAATATAAGTTTATATCAGGGTAAAAAAATCTAAGTCATCTTAATATTACTCTAAAATCTATAGCAAGGTCATGCTTAATCTAAATCTTAATCTAAATCTAAAATAAAGTCATAAATCCTAGTATATATCTAACTTTCTAAGTCACTTTATCTTAATCTTAATCTTTATCTTAATCTAAATCTAAATCTAAATATCTAAGTCGAGGTAAGACATAGCAAATAAAGCCTAAAAAAAAAGGTATTCATAATTTATATAATAATTAGATCTTATACTTAGTTTATAATATTAGTTAATTCATATATTATATATAATCAATTTAAGTCTAATTATCAATATTAATAAAAATATAAGTGCTAAGTCGAGGCAGTTAAATTATCTATCCTGAATAAATCTAAAAAAAGTTACAGTAAAGTATCTAAGTCGTGGCAGTTAAAGTTAAAGTATCAATCTAATAATCAGTATTATACAAAGTAGCAGTTTAGTAGGATTAATTAAAATAATAGAAGTCTAAATATAAGTATCAATATAAATATAAGCATAAGTATTAGACAAATAAGTAGTTTAGTAAGATGAGGATAAATAATCTACGTAGGATGAGAACTACTATGATCAGTATAATAATCAGTATTATAATCAATATCCTTAATAAAATATAATTCCAAAGGTACAGGCAGGGTCTTTATTAAATAAGCTAAAATTGCTATTACTATATTTATAATTTATCTAAAAACTTATAATTTATCTAACTTTTAGAATTTTATCTAATGACTTCTACTAAAATTACACAAAGTTAAATTCTGCTAACCTTAAATCATACAATATATTAGCATATATCAGGAAAATACAAAATAATACAATATATTAGCATATTTTCAGGAAAAATTAGTATTAATTCTATTTTAAAAAAGTCCTACTTATAAGATTTAATAAAATATAAATAAAATAACATACTAATATAACATTATAATAATAAATAAATAAGCTTAAAAATTCAAGTAAAAAGTCTAAATTTAGAATTTAAAACTAAATTAATTACTTATCTTTAATTGAAGGAAATGCTCTAACAAAAGCAACAAATTTTTAGTTTTTTCATTTTAACTCCTAAATTAAAACAGATGTATATATCTAAGATTTATATTCTTACTTTAAAGTACCTAATCCCGAGCCTAAATTTGAATTAGTTGGAAAATTTAAAGCCAAATTCTTTAATAGATTAAAAACTTAAACTTAAAGCTCAATAAAATAAATTAAAATATTAAATATATAAAATTTAAGATAATACAAACAAATTAACTCCCCTCCCAAACCAAATAGACAATATTAAATAGACAAAAATATTACCTAAATTTAAAAAACCAAATTAAATAAAATAATATATAAAATATATAGATCAAACTAAAGCCTAAGAAAAATATATATAAGCTCGAAAATAGATCTAAATCTAGTGTTTTTTAAGACTAAGGCCTTTTAATTTTATTAATTTAATAAGTACCTAACTTTTAAAATAATTCTAACCTTAAAAATTTGATATATATAAGTACTCAGTACAGTCTAATGGGCATATTCAAATAAAATCAACAGTTATATATATAAGTGCTATCTAACCACAAAAGTAAAATCTTTTTTTATTTATTAATAAATCTTACAGATACGGATTTACACGTGCGCCCCACAAAACAAGCCCAAACGCTAGCTTTTTGTTTTTGGTTAAACTAGAAATAAAACTAAATTTTTCTAGGGATTAATCCTACGTATACTAACCCAATCATATAAGTATAATTATAAATTCTAGTATACTAAAACTAATTATCCTTTGATAAGATCTAAGTCGAAATCTATAAAGTGCTAAATCTAAGCAAAATTCTTAACAAATTCTGAACAAATTAATATCTTAAACCAGTATTTTTATTAAGTAATTTAAGGTCTTTTATAATAAATATTTAAAGGCTTAAAAGAAGGAATTAGAACCCCACCAAACCTAGCGCAAATGCAACAATAACTGCGCAAAATCTTTTTTATATTTTATTTATTTTATAAAATTATTCTAGAGAGACGCGGAAATTAGTTCTTTTATTAATATTCTCTTTATTTAAAATTTTTTATATAATTACTTTATACTTTGTATTTAATGGAGACGCGGAAATTATTATTTTTAATTTTATTATTAAGTTAATTATTATCCGGTGTTAAGGGACGCACAGCGTAATAGCTTATTATTTATTTAATTAGTTTATTTTAAATATAAAATTTAGTTGTTGTTTAAGTACGCGGAGCGGACTAGTTTATTATTAATTTTTATTATTAATTTATTTATTTTTATAAACTCTATATATTATATCTTAGCCTTTATTAAAGTATATTATATCGGTCTTTTAGTTTAATGGTAAAAGCCTAGATTTTTATTCTACAATCAGGAGTTTTATTCTCCTAAAGATCAATATATATATTTACTAATTAATTTAGTCGACTTAGTTTAAAAGGTCAAAATAAGTAACTTGTAATTACTAGAAGCAGGATCATTTCCTGCCGTTGGCAAACTTAAATATATTTATTTCTTATGTTTATTTCTTAAAATATAGGATGTAGTCTAACGGAAAGACACTATTTTTTGGGTGTAGTAATGATTGTTCGATTCATTCCTTCCTAGTTTATACTATTTATTTTTAATTAATATTGATAATTATATGATTCGAACCTATGACTAATTGATTTAAAGTTAATCACTCTTACCACTGAGTTAAATTCCCTTTCTTTTTATTAATATATTCACTCCTATAACATTATTATTATTTATTAGGATAAACTTCTATTGTTATTATTTAATAGGACAAACTTCTATTGGCGCGGTGTGATTGATTGCTAATCGTCTTAGTTTTTCTCATAGGAGTTCGAATCTCCTTTTGTCCGTTAATTTAATTATTCTAGATTTACCTTTTATGAAATTAATTAAAGGCGAGTTTTTATATACTTAGTATATATCTTGTTTATAATACAATGAATACAAATAGTCAATTAAGAATAGTAATTAAATACAAAGTTTAACTTACAGTGTTATTGTAAATATATATTTTACTAACTCTATATATTTTATCTTATCTTTTATTTTGTTATAATTTAAATGGTAGGAACCTCTATTCTCATATTTAAGAGATAGTGATAATTTCATGTTTATTTATATATTTATTTAATCTTAAAAACCAGTTTATCATTTCTTATTTATTAATAACATTATATTCTCATATTTTTAACTTAACTTAACCTTTTCTAAGTTTTATATTACTTACTTATCCTTTAATATATATTTATTTATTTATTTTTCTAACTATTTTTTTTATATATAAAATTATTGGGCTATACAGAAGCTGGCTTTATATTTATATCATATTTTTATTTAACTTCACTTAATGATTGATTCCTCTGTTTCAAGTTGACAAGCTGTTATTCGTTTACTTTTTCTACTAATGCTAAAGATATTGGTACTTTCTATCTAGTATTTGCTTTATTTGCTGTCATAGTTGGTACTGCTTTTTCAATACTTATTCGTATAGAACTTACTGGACCTGGTGTTCAATATCTTAATGGAGATCATCAAACTTATAATATTGTAGTAACTGCTCATGCCTTTGTAATAATCTTCTTTATGGTATACTTTATATTGTATAGCCAAGTTATTATATAATATATAACTTTTATAGTGCTATGTGCCGAAAACTCAATTAGCTAAAGGAGCTACATCAATAAAATAATTGAAATTGGACAATCGGAAGAAAACTAAATCTAGTACTCGTATTATATCTATTACCAGCTAGAAAATAGTATTTTATGTGGCTACATGCAAAACATTCTTTAAAAGGATTGGATGAAAATATAGTCAGAATTAAATGTATACCCGCAATAGTATGAGGATTTGGTAACTATTTTTTACCTGTTATAGTATGTGCTCCAGATTAAATAGTCTATTGATTCTTATTTCGTATTTTACTAGAAATAATTGCAAAAACTCTTATTGTTTCATTATTTATGATTATTTGCAGCTTAGTTTAGGATTTTTATAATTTACCTAAGAAAGTTAAACGACTAACTATATTATAGTTTTATAAACAAACCCTATTTCTATTATTATAAGAAAAACATAGTTTAAACTTGATTTAAATTTTAAGTTAATACTTTATTTGATAGCATTTCCACGACTTATTAATATTTAATATTGGCTTCTACCTCCATCTCTAATACTACTACTTTTAGTGTTTTTGTTGAACAAGGTGCTGCTACTGGATGAACAGTATGAGTTTTATTTATATGCTGTTTATTTTATAAATGTGGTTATATGCATAGAATTTTATCATTTATTAAGTTTAATCTGCAGGGTATTTTATATACCCCTACTCACTAATTGCCAAACATACCTAAATAAGGTAAAGTTATAGTCCTTATTATTAAGTTATCCTCCTCTAAGTACTCTACAAAGTCATTATGGTGGTGCTGTTGATCTTTCTATTTTTAGTCTACATCTTGCCGAAATTTCAAGTATGCTGGCTGCCAGGAACTTTATTACTACTATTATTAATATACGAAATCCTGGTCTAACACTTAATTAACTACCTTTATTTTGTTGGGCCAACTTTGTAACTGCAAATCTTCTACTTCTTAGTCTACCAGTACTTGCAGGTGCTATTACGATTCATTATTACATTGTCTTTATATTCCCTCTTACTCCCATTATACCACTTATCTCTAAGAGTAGTTAGTATAAAAGTACTAGAAAATCTGTATACCGTCAAATTGATCAATGTACTGATCTTGTTGTATGGAATGGTACTTCAACTCTTGGTAGTACTGTTAATTAGAAAATTTCTCATCTTGTACGAATGTCCACTGGACTAACTAGTTTTCACCTTGCTGCTGTAGTAGGTCTACTTCTAGGAGATGCTTTTTTTTGTTTGTTTTGCTACTAATAATAATATGCAAACTGCACGAATCATTTTTGCTCAAAGCCTTGATAAATTCAATTACTTTTGGTTTGTATGAAATATTTTTAACCCGTTTTGTAATGCTATATCTTTTATTATTTGGACTTTCTTAAACTAGCTGGCAAAATATTCTATGCTATTGTCTTTGCAACTCGTACTTATTATGTTTTTGGAGTACTTGGTAAAATATTTATTGAAAATGAAATTAAACGAATTCCACGTGATATCTTCTTTCTGTTCAATGAAATTAGCTTTTTTTTTTTTTTCCTTCCGCACACTTAATTATAACTGAAGGTACTCGCGCTACTTAACACCAAAACCAATTAACTAATAAAATAAAATTATTAAAAAGAATTATTACTGTGCGCTACTCTTTACCAGAACTAACTAATTAATAGTTTAAATTTTTAAAAAGATAAGATTACTCCGTGTATTCTATAATACAAGCTTAAGTAGCTAATACTATTTTATTTTAAATTTGTATATCAAATAATTTTGGTACTTTTTAAGTAAGCGCAGCGGACAACAACTTTTATAATTTATTATTTTATTATTTTACTTTAAAGTAAATTTAGTAGGTGGTTAAAGGTATAAATCCTAAGTGGACCTCCTAGTTTACGTATATTTTGTTGATCATATACACCATGAAGTACACAACCAGCAGCAAGGAATAGTAAAGCTTTAAAGAAAGCATGATTAACTAAATGAAAAATAGCACTTTCATATTGACTAAGTCCACAAGCTATAAATAGATAACCTATTTGACTACAAGTACTATAAGCAATAACTCTTTTAAGATTGTTTTGGATAAGTCCAGTACTAGCAGCAAATAAACTAGTAATAGCACCAACTCAAGTTATAACAATAAGAGTAGTAGAACCATATTCGATAATTGGAAAAGAACGAAGTATAAGGTAGAGACCAGCAGTTACTAGAGTAGCAGCATGAATAAGAGCAGAAACAGGAGTAGGCAAAAAATGTATGTAATGTAAAAAAGTAAATAATTGGACTATATTTATATGAAATTTCATAGTTTTACGAATAGTCTTTTAAGAATTAATTTCTTCAATTTTTGTTGTGTTGTGAATAAAGTAGAGTTTAAAGAGGGGCCTATTAGATAAATAGTAAGTATAGTCTAGTATATTCAAGTTTTTAAAGGATAAGGTTAATTGTATAACTAAATAAAAACACTATGTAATAGTAAATATAAAAAGAAGAGCCTGCGGGGTTAATATAGTAAATATCAAAGAATAAGAGCTATAATTTATATAAAAGTCTAGTAGGAAAAGGGGCTTAGTTAAATGACCTAGTTTGTAATACCACTCTTTAGGTATATGTATAAGAATAAGATCACGCACAGTTTGAACACTACTTTTAATAATTCGAATTCGATAAGTATCTTTTACTCTATTAGTCGAGCTAGACCACTTTTAATGTTATAATCTAGCAGTACATTTTGCAGGAGGATGCCTTTAGTAAATGATTAAGTACACAAAAAATAGTTAATTCAATATTATCCCAATATCCAAATTGAATAATTCAATGGAGAAGAGAAAGAGGTCCAAAAATAAGTTTGATTACAGCTGGTACAATTTTAACAAATTTATTAAGATCTGGATCATATCGATATCACATACTATGAAGTATAGTACTAAAAGGATTAGTAAGAGTTGTCAAACTAAAATGTACAGTAGGTAGATTAGGTTGTTTAACAGGATTAGGATATGGAACAGGATTATTACAAGCTAGAGCTGAAAAAGCCTCCACTTTAAGCAGAAGAAAATATTCGTAACTAGTAGTTTTTATTGTTAGACCAAATCGGGCATTACCACGAATAATACCATTTTTATTTAATGTACTTGGTTGAATATAACCATCACCTAGAAGAGTACCAGTAATACAATGTTTACGATTTATACTAGCACGAAAAACAAAATCATTAGAATCTTTGCTGTTAGTTGTATTAACACTTGAAAATTCAATAATACCGTCATTCTTATAAAGAAAATAATTCTAAAGACAAAAACCATTCTCATTGAAAAATAGATTATAAATAGAGTAAATTTAAAAAAATAATATTTAGTATGAGCATTATACTCTAATCTAAAACTAAAAAAAGGTAGAAAGGCTCGAGACCCCTCTATTGCATAAAAAGTCATGTATGTAGTCCATTTTTACCCAAGGCAGCAAATAGTAGAATAAAACCAATAATGGTAACAGTATCTTCATTAATATTAGGTGAAATACTAAATACAGTACTATAATCAAGGTTACTATTAACAAAGTAAATAGCAAAGAATCCAATACTTAGGAATATATCACCTACATGATTAACAGTTTAAGCTTTAATAGCACTTTTATTAGCTTGAATACGAGTAAATCATAAATTAATAAGAAGATAAGAGGAAATACCGATTCCTTTTCATAAGTTCGATACGTGGCTAGTTATATTTGGAAATGTATAACCTAATTATAAGAACTATATCTTTTATACTAGTTTTATAGTAAATATCTATAATAGTCTTTGAGGGTAGTTTAAGTTAATTTAATTAACCCTGCATAATTACTTTACTTTAAATTAAAGTGTTTTAGCATATAGTGACATTAATATTCCATTTTAGATTAGAAATTTTTGAAATAAAAAATATAATCGGCTGAAATAAGAAATTAACCGACAAATCTAATAAAATAATTATCACAAGTAACTAGTACTAGCATAAAAAAGTAAACATACTTAGATATGAAAAGAATCGTTTATTGTGTGGGTCTCCGATTATATAATCAATACTGAAAATATGTACTAGTGAACTTACAACTAGAACAGGAATTAGCATACTTACAGTTAGACTATCAAATACAAATGCTCATGATACATCCATAAGTTCAAAGTCAATTCAACTAATAAGATTAATACTAATAGGATTTAAACAGATACCTACTTCATAGAAAGCAAGAATAGCTAGAACAGCAGAAGTAATAAGACAAGAACAGGTAATTAGATGAGCACCTGAAATACCAATTTTACGAGCAAGAATACCATCAATAGCAATACCTAGAATTAGCAGGAAGAATAAGAAGAGTAAGGAACATTTCAGAGTTAAGACTAATAGATCCACGTACTCGGTAATAAGCAACTAGAATACCTAGTCCAATAGCAGATTCAGCTCCTAGCAATAGCAATAATATAAATACTATAAGTTTTACCTATAATATCAACGGAACAATAAGAACTAATAAGTACTATAAGTGTAACAGCAAGTAGTAAAATTTCAATACTAATAAGCATAAGAATAATGTTTTTATTAAGTAAAAAACCTAGAACACCAATAAGAAAATGAATGATATTCAATAACAGGATCTATAAACAATAATTCAAGTAAGTAAGCTATAAATAAAGTATGAATTAAAAATATCTCATTAATATAGTAGTGAAAAGGAGTATAAAATAAGAGAATAATAATTACAATAGTTAAATTTTAACCTATATATAGTCAAAAAAAGTAAGAATTAGTGGAATTGAACCACTGTTTTTGTCGTGTAAAGACAACGTTAAAGCCTAAATTATTTTTAAACCTTTAAGAAAAGGGGTTATATTAATTGAAGATCAAGTGTATCTTTAATGTAAGAAGAAGTTAGAATACAAAATACATAAGTTTGAATTATAGATACAGCAACTTCAAGTCCAGATAGAGCAACAAATAGAAAGAATGGAATAAGAGCAACAGTAGCAGTAATAATACCAGATGTATACATAGGTAGTATAAATCCACTTAGAATAGTTAGAAGGCTATGTCTACTTACCATATTAGCAAATAGTAGAACACCTAGACTAAAAGCTCTAGCAAGATAAGAAATAAATTTAATATGAACAAGCATAGGGATAAGAGCAGAAGGTGCACCCTCAGGTACAAAAACTAAAGAAATGAAGTTTATGAATACTAATACCTAGAATAGTAACACCAATAAAATAGTAACACTAAGTTCTATACTAACAATAATACTAGTAGTAACTGTATATGAATAAAGAATATTACCAGAAAGATTAGCAAATAGAATAAAAAGAAAAGTGAATAAATAAAAGGAAGATAAATTTCATTATTAGCACCAATTTGAGCTTTAACAAGACTATGTATACTAGCAAAAGTAGATTCAAGAGAAATACTTCAATAATTAGGAATAAGTTTATTACTATTGTTAGCAATAATATGTAGAGCAATAGTAAGTTAAACAGTAATAATAGTATAAAGTCCTAGATTACTAAGAATAAAATTGATATAACCTAGAATAGGGAAATTGATAGACACAAGACTTTTAACTTCGAATTGGTCTATGGGAGAATAAAAATTATAAACATAATAAAGGATAAAATTTTAATTAAAATAACTTAATAGAATAATATAAAAATATAGTAGCAAATAAGGATAACTAGATAGAATTTAACATACAGTTGAAAGACGAGGGTATTGAAATAAGGAGCCAATAAGATTAAAGTTTAGTAATATACATTCGGCTAATAAATAGTTAAAGGAATAGCCATTAATCTTAAATATAGAAAATGTAAAATAGCATAATTAAGACATAAATATGTAGAATGTAGAATAGTTGACTAAGTAAGTAAGTATAGCAAATAAAGACAAATGTTTATTTTTATAGCAGGGCAGTTTTATTAGATTAAGAAGAGTAGATCCGATCTATTTGATTAGTTAAGTGCTAAACCATTGACAAGGCAAATCTAATTCTAATAAATTGAACAAATAAGTGTAGTATATAATAAAATGTTAAATATAACAAATTAATAAAATTAACAATCAAAAGAATAAAATTAGATGGTAAAACTACCAATTAGTGAAATATTTAATAATAATTTATATAAAAAATATCGTAAACATTCCATTTTTTGAAAAGTATCAAATATATGATTACATGGTGGATATAAGTTAAACAAAATTCTTGCAAAACACTTAAAAGTTAATTAAAATATTAACATATAGTTAAGCCATAGTTTAAATCTTTATCTTTTCTCTCTCTCAAATCCTCCATTGCTAAATACAGAATACACCTTAGTAATTGGTCCTAATTGTAAAAGATTTTATTAGTTCGTTATGCTTACGACTTAATCCTAGGTAATCAAGCTTTGAAAAGAGATGCATTAAAAATAAACTTACAAATATTATTACATATTGTTTTAAATTTATCGAAGTTCTGAAGACAAGATCGAAACATGTGAAATAATTTAAAGCTAAGAAAAATGTTATTCAACGTACATCACTTAAACTATGAGTGTTAGCTCCACAAGAAGATATTAGCTAATTATTTTAATTAATCTTATTCAAAGGTAAATCTAAACCAAATTTTATTTGAATGAAATATCACCATAAACAAATCCTCCTACTATATAATAGTGTACTAAGAGGATAATTAAATTATTATTATTTTGTTTACAATTATAGCAGATTAGCTATCTTCCTATACTGGACCTTAAAAGATCTTATGGAAAACTTATTGCTGCTAAATACTCTATGCGCTAAAAGAGGTAGGAACTTCCCTTACCTTTATAAAAAAAGACAAAAATTAATTGATTACTTTATGTGTTAGTATAGTGATTAGTTTATTTGGTTATTGGTTTATTCTTTTGAGAATTAGGTATGTTATTTATTATTTATTTTATTATTTATTATATTTATTATAACTATTATTTAGTAGGGCAGCATTAGATAATAAAAATTATTAATTATATATGGGTACCGTATTTTTTTGATAATAGGAACTTTATTAATCAATAAGGATGAACGCTAAATAGGAAATGGAGTTTACTACTTAAAAAGGTTTAATATAAAGATAATTAATTGAGTATGTTAGCTAAAATAATTGAATTGGGTTTATTTTAATTATATTAATAATATAGGCAAACAGTTAAAGTTTATTTATATAAAATTGTTAATTATTATAGGTATTTAATAATGAGTTAATAAGCGGAGATGGTGGAAATAATTTATAAATAATATTAGTTATATGTGTAACCTTTCTTAGGAAAAATATTTACATTAGTAATCTTACTTACTTTATCTTACTTTTTAAATGATAGTTTAATTTCTATAAGTTTTATTGGTATAGTATTATCTGTTTTATATTAAATAATAACTTTATTTGTTTAATTTAGTAAATATTATTTGTTTAAATTTAATTAAATAATTAATAACTATAAAGATATTGAATTAAGAGCTAATAGTGTATGGAAATAGGAAGTTAACAAAATGTGTTTAGATTAATATGTGTATTTCTTATGATTTTATATAGTATATAAGTTAGTTTTTAACTTTAGTTTTAAATAATTTAGTTTATTCATAAAATTAATATTTGTTTTTAAAATTTTAATATAGTTAACTAGTTTATTAAATAGACGAATCTATATAAGGTTCCACTCTATTTATATTTTTATTATATACTTATTTAATAAATTAATTTGTTATAGAACTATACTTAACATAGTAAGGTTAATTAATTGATGAATGTATGTAAGGTTTTACTATTAATCGCAATTGAATTTAATGAATTTCAAATATATGAGTACTTGAATTAGAAATACAAGATCCATTTTATTGGATATTAGCTTTAAAGTAAGAATATTAACTAATAAAAGACACTCTGAATAAGCCATTACAAGATAAAATTAATCTAGTTAAAGGAACTAAATAGCTAGCATCATTAAATATAAAAATAGCAAGAGTTAATTGATCAAAATAATCAACAATATTAGAAGTTAGTTCTTTTCCATTATTATATCATAATTCTTGTATTCAATTAAAATTAGAATAATAAAATGTATGAAATCTTATTATTTTCTAACTATTCCTTTTTTACTATAATTAAATATAGGAACAATTGGATTACAATATTCTAATTCAGCTAAATATTTATTAAATCAAAGAAGAATGGAGATATGACTACCTTCTTGATAAACTTAATCTATCACTAAGATATTTACTATGATAATCAGCTTAACTATCTATATATAAAATATGAGGTCCAAATCTAGATAAATTCTGTATTAAATAGGAGTTTAATTATAAAAGGTATTAGTATAGTAGGGTTTTAAAGCACGAGTTAGATATTAATGTATTTCTGGTTAGAATAAAAAATAGAACAAAGCAATATATTAAAAAAACATATAAACAATTTTCCGTTAGGACTGTAAACGCAGAATTATTAGAAATAGTTATACTTTAAACAGATACAATTTTACGCTATGGGAGTATACGTAGGATTGTTATATCTATTTTAAATTTGTCAGATAAATATCTTTATTCGATTCATTAGTTACGAAGATTAGTGCAAGCTTTCGTGTTAGTTTTCGTGTTAGTAATTTAACTGTGCAGTATAAAACCATAAATTAACCCGCTATTTTAAAATAATTTAATATTATATTTAAAGTATTATTATTGTATTTTTACTTATAAAATTTTAAGAAAAAGAATTTATTATTATAAAGTATTATAAAGGTGTTTTAAATAGTTTGTGTTCAAATATTAACAAAATGAAGTGTTTTAAAACTAATAAGGCAATTCAAGAGAATATTTTAAGTTTTATTTGAAAAGATTATAATCTTGGATATGAATTTTTTTTAGTTAAAGTAGTTAAGTTTAATGAATGTTTTTTTTTAAACCAATTCAGTTATAGTGAACAGTTATAGTTTTATATCTATTTTCTATTTCTATTTCTATTTGTATTTCAGTCTCAGTCTCACTCTTCCAAGATAAGTAATTTTATATAAATTAGATTAAATTTAGAAATGATTTAAGGGATAAAATAATAGATATTATCATAGACCATATAACAAAGTTAGGCCTAGAGTATTTAACTTTATAAAAAGAGATAAGAAATACATAATTGCAAAATATAAATGAAGGCGGTTAAAGTCACTTGCACATATACATAATAAGGTAAACTTTAAATATTTATTAAATGGATTTAATTAAGAAGATAATAATTAAATAAAATTAGATTAAACTAAAAATAAAAGGTAAGAAGAATTCCCGCTATACTTAAAGTAAATTGATTATAATTTATAATATTATTTTAAATAGAAATAAAAGATAAATAAAATACCGAATCTTAATAATTAAATAAAATTAGAATCCCTATTAAGAAAATCTTTAGTAAAATTATTTAAAAAAACAAACAAAAAGTTATTTTAACTAACGCTTATGTACCAAGTATTCATTTAATAAATTTAAGTATTCTTTTCATTAGCTAAATAAACTTTAATAAACTCCACAACTTATTCTAGCTTCTGTTTCTTTTTATTTTTTATTTTTTGAAATTTTGTCTTTTGTGTCTTTTTGTCTAGCCCTAGGTTTCTTCAATGCTTAAAATTTACCTCAAAGTGAGTCTTAGTATTTTTATACTAGAAATAAAGATATGTGGAAATCAATTATAAAAACCCATTGTTATTTTAAATATTTTTTATATCAAAATTCTTCGTAGCATATTATAATTTTTATTACTTTTTAATAACATTTTAAAATAATTAAATTAGTCCTTAAGTATTTGCTTTTCTACCTAAAATATGTATTTTTTTAAAAAATTTTATTTATTTTATTATTTAATATTATAATTAATAATTTATTGATTTATTGTTAATCCACACCTTTATTTAAAATTGTGTTTTTTAACAGTAAATTATGTATGTATATATTTTTCTCAACTATAAACCTAGGACGGGTTAAATCTTTGTTTTTATCTAAATATGGCCAGAGTTTTTTCAGGTCAGGTTATCTCTAAATAATTTTGCCAGGTATTTGTCTTTGTATTGATAGTTATCTTTGGATTTGTCTTTTTATATAAAATACAATTTTTGTAAGCAAGTTTATAGTTAAATTTGGGGTCAGCCTTTATCTTTAATTGTTTATTAATATGATTTACACAGCAGGAAGTCTTAGTATTTGTGGGTCTTTATTTTATTAGCTTTAAATGGTAAGCTTTATTAGCTTTAATTGGTAATCATTATTAAATTTTAATGGTATTTAAAAAATTTGAACCATCTATTGATTGGTTACTGAGACTTATACTTTAAGTATAATTTTAGCTTTCACTTTAACTGAGACTTATACTGAGACTTATACTTTAAATTTAACTGAAATTTTAACTTATCTTGAGACTTGCTTGAATAGGGACTGATAATTTATCAGTAGGATTTTTAAAAACTTTATTAAGTTTAATTGTTTAATCTTTTTTTCTAGTTTATATTTAATTTGTATTACATAAGATCCTATAATTTATATTATTTTATTTTTTATAATTTGCTAAAATACATTGGTCCTTTTGCTTTATAATTGTATTTAGCACTGTCGTATAAAATATACGATTCTAGGATTACCTATAATGAACTTTGTTCTACATATTACACTTAAATTAATTTTATTGCTCAGATACTAACATCTAGATTTAATAATTTTAAAAAATATAGTTTTATTTAAATTAGCCTTTATTAGCACTTGTAAACTTTGTCTGGTTTTATTTCATGTTTTTTTAATGAGTTCTAATAATTTATAATTAATAATTTATAATTACTTCTAATAATGAGTTCTAATAATTTATAATTAATAATGACTTCTGATTTAGACTAACCTAATAGATATTTTGTCTATTTATAAGACTAAGATTTTACTTATTATAATACTTAATATTTTTTATGATATTTAATATATAATGGATTATTATTAATTAATCTTTTAAGATAGATTCTTTGTCTGATATTTAATATTTTATAATAAAAATTTATTTCTAGTTGCTTGATTTTTAGTTTACTTTTTTCTCAAGATCCATTAAGATTACCTAAAAAGGATATTATCAGTTTATCTAATTTAATTTAGAATTATTTATTAGATAACATACCATCATTGAGGTTATGGATTAAATATTTAGTTGGCTGGCTTAGGCTAAGGAGTTAATTTAATTAAACCAATTATTAGGCAGGTTTAAAAATAAATTTAAGTATAATAAAATTTAATAAAGTCAAAACAAGAAGAAAATTATTAGACTACTCTACTCCAGTAACTAATCCTTTCCAACTAATCAATTAGATACTGCAAAGATTAAGTCATCGTTAATTCCTAATTTAGTTCATTCATTAGATGCTTCTAAGATTAATTTTTATCTAAATACTTAAATGAGGAACCTCTATATACAATTCATGCTTGTTTCGCTACTACACCTAATATGATGAATAAAATGAATTTAATTTTAAAAAAATGCTTTTATAAAGATATATATCGATGATTCAAATTATTTAGAAAAATTGCATAATAATTTAATAGAAAAAGCTTTGTACCTGCGGATAAATTAATTTATGAGAATGATGAAAAATTTTTTATAATAAATGATACAAAGAAATTTATGATAATCATACACCTAATATTCCTAGTGGATTTTTGTTTTAAGGATGTAGCACAAATATTTGTTCTAAGAATTAGAAAATCAAAGTATTTTATACTTTAAAGTATCTTTATCTTAGTGTATTATAGAATTAAAGTTAATATCGTAATATTCATTATTATTAATTATACTCTTTTGTAGTATCTTTACTTTGTACGAGATTTATATCTAATGAGGTCCATTTAACATGGAATGTTTTACTCATAACCTAAAAAGATTTACCTGATAATAATAATATAAAACTTTAAAAATCTAAATAACCAGATTTTACTCAAATAGCTTTTATTTTAATGAAGGATTATTGTATAATTAACTTTAATGTTGTTAAATGATTGGTTATAGTATGATAATGATTATTTTATTTATTTATTTTAAATGCTTGATGTAATAAGCATAAAGTAATTATATTATTAATAATTTTTATTTGTGTTATTTTGCAGCTACAATTGCTTAAGTTTTAAATAAACTAAATATTTTTATTAAATGTTTAATATTATCCCTTTGTATAATATGCTTAAATTATCTTTAATTTTCTTTTATTTTTATTTTATAGTTTATTATAAATTCGTGCTAGTGTTCTAATATTATTAATGTAATTAATTAACTTAATTTTTTAAAAAGATCCCTATTTATCTTTACTATATTTTTATTTAAATAATAAATATTATCCTAATAAAGTAATTATTCCCCTAATGCTACTAACTATTATTTAACATAGGCATATAATTTTATTTGTATCTCCCCATTAACTATGAGTCTGCTTCCCTTTTCAGAAACTCTTATTCCCTTTCTTTTATTTTACTATAATAGTATTCAATACTTTTTCCCCTGGTTCGGGGGGGGGGGTTTAAGGATATGGGAGTGGTAAAATTTTAGCCAGCTAGTATTAAGGACGGTACTTTCCTTTTTAAATTAAATTTAGTGATCATTTGCCGCAATATTAAGTTTATTAGAAATAGCCCGACTCATGGCAATCTGAACTATCAAGTTTCTTATCGTAAGCTTGTAAGGAACTCTTAATGAGACAGTTAAGGATTGACATTAAACCATCGATTTCACATTGGACATCTGCAGCAGCGAATAGAATATCTTGAGGCGTAACATCCCGATTGCTATATTAGATATATAAAATATAATAATGTTATGCTTTTTTACCTAATCTTTTTCTTTTAAAAATTAAACTAAACAAACAACAAAATCCTAAATAAGTCTTTTAATATACCTAAATTAATAAAAAATAAAATAGGATGGTCTTTGCCTTGTCTTGGACTTACTAAATGTAGTTGATTCTTACGAAATTCTACAAGTTTTTTTTCGTGTACCCTATTCCGAAGCTTTAAAAATTGAAATACAAAACAGATGGTTATAAAAAATACCTAAACCAATTATCTAGCTTGGTTTCAATATAAAATCGAAAAAGAAAAAAAAGGCCCCCGACTAAATGTCAGAAGCCCCCCAAAAAAGAATATTACCAAAGGCAATTTAAGAAAATTCAATTCTTTTTTAATTATATTGGAATGAAAAACAAATTGATTTGAGATAATTTTATTATTATTTGAATCCGTATTTAAACTAATGGATTAAGTATTTGCTATTAGTTAGTTTAATTTCAGATTTAGTATTTTGTAATACTGAACGAATAGAAGGAAATTTAATACTGATTATTTCATCATTGAAATTTATTGAAACTTTACCTTCATCATCTTTGATTGAAACGGCTTGTGTACCATAAATTTTATTTATTAGAGATCTAAAGTTGGTATCAAAATCAAGTAAGTATTTATTATCTGAATAAATAATGCAATAAGCACTTTTTAATAATCCATTTAAAATATTAACTTTAATACAAGGAACTGCAAAACAATCGTGAATTGAATCAAAATTTAAGTTATCTATTTCTTTAAATTAATTAACAATAATTAAGCATAAGCTTGCAGCATCCAGAGAGTGTATAAGATTAGGCATAAGAGCAATTTTTTGCTTATTTTTATTAAATTTGGTTTTATTTAATACAGATAAATTTACAATATTCTTAGTATAAGCAAAGGGTTTGATTTTAATAGTTTCTGTTTTGTAATATTGTTGGTTTACTATTAAACCGGAAGGTAAATACCAAGGAATTTGAATTTCTAATTTATTAGCTACATTAGCAACACCTTTTAGATATTCCGCTAAAGCAGTCAATTTAGGGTATTCAACAAATATTGTAAAGTTTAAAGCTTTTCTTAGATTTTTAAAATCTATTTCCTTAAATGTTACTACTTGTTCGTTTTTCGATACATCGGATTTCATTACATAGATGTAATAATCTTTATACCCGTGCTCTTTTGAGACATCCACTGAGTCTAACTCACTCTCTGGCTTAAAGTTAGGATTTTTCTTTTGATCAAAATTATCCTTAAGATATTCTATTATTGAAGAAGCAGAGGCATTATAAGGTATAGTCATCACAGCTTTTTTAACCAAATTTCGAAAAATATTTAATTCTGCTAATTTTTTAAAACTCTCGAATTCTTCTAAGGTTAAGTTTAAATTACCTTGTCGATATTCTTCTAATTTATTAAAAAAATAATTTTGAACTTTTAAACCTATAAATATATAAAAATCTTTAGGAATATCTTCCCAACTATAATAATTTAAATTTAACTCTTTAGCTAAAGCAAGATCATCTACTAATAAAGTTAAATGTTGGAAACCATTACAGCTAGCATCCAGCTGGATGGGCAAGTTAGTTATAAAGTCAGAGCTGTTATTATTTAAAGCTTCTACATACTTTTTATATTCAAAACAAAAGCTAAGAAAAATAGTTTTATTTTCAGCTTTACTTAATAAAATACCATTTTCAAAGTTTACAATGTCTAACTTATTATTATCAACCCAAGCTATTCTATGCTAGAAAGATTTTTTTCCTAGACCATTACCAAAAGAGTTTGCTCCAAATATTTTTAAATAATTAATAGCTTCTTGGTTAGTTAATTTAACTATTTATCCGGTACTAATTTCTAGTTAGCCTTTAGCTAATTCTATACCTAGATAGTTTAAATATTCTGTAATACAATACAACCTACCTCTATAATCTATTCGTACAGGTAGATAAATAGAAGGAACATTTCTAAAAATAGTAGCCAAACCTAAAATGTTTAATTCTAAGTGTTTTTTGCTATTTAAAGATAATAATTCCTTTTGTTCAGTAATAGTAAGTTTATTCTTTGAACTTAAAGAATTTACATAATTAATATCTTGAAAAAATCCATATTTATGGTTGTTTATTAAAATAAAATCCAGAACATTTTCATTAATTTTAAATGCAACCGAATTAATCTTATTAACCATTTCAACAATATCATTTTCTCTCAATAAACTACTTTTGTAGCTTAGTTCCCTATTAGATAATAATATTTCATCTGCATACTCTTCCCCATTTAATAAATATCCCCCAAGTTCTAATATTTTGTTTTCTTCATATTTATATGATTTGGGTGGATAAACCATAGGAATTCTATTTGGAATAGTCTGAATACTGAATGAAGTTTTTAATTCAGGTACTAAGTTAACTAAAGCTGGACCTGCTACCAGAATACTTTTTTTTTTCATTTCTAGCTAAGAATTTAACTTCATTTTTTATAAGTTTTAAATCTATCATAAAATTAATTAAGAGATTTCCTAGTTCAAATTGAAATTGAGATTCACTTGTTTGGTTAATAATATCGACAGAAGAATTCTCTTCTCTTCAATTAATATAAGTTAAACTTGGATTAGATTGTTTGATTGTTTTATACATTTCACGTATATACTTATTTACTATCTCCCTTCCCAAATCGATTGTAACTTCAACTTGATAGGTTTTATTGTTTAATAACTGATTATTAGAAACTATATTTAGTATTCTACCATAAATTATAGATATTAAATATGTTGTATTCACATTGTATAAGATTTTTTAACTTAAACTAGATAATTTACTATCCATTAATTTTAATTTAGTTTTATAATTATTTATAATTTTGTCTAATCTAGGACTTATCTCTTTCAATTTAAGAATTAATAAGCTATGATTGGAATTTTGTCTGAAAGATTCACCATGACTTTTTAATTTATTTTTAGCAATTTCTAATGCTTGGTTTTGTAATAATTGTTCTATTTGTAATTGAGTTTTCTTATTAACTCCTTCATTGAGAAGTGATATTAGCTTTCTAAAAATTGGACTATCAAAATCATAAGATATAGAAGTTAGGACTAAATTAGAGTTATTTAAATTGCTAGCTTGAGTACCACAACTAAATTTTCTCTGTGAACTCTTTAATAAAGAACAATGAACTGTAGATTTTTGTAATAGGGGTTGAATTATATTTGTAACCCTTTTTTTTGTTTTACTTAATATGGTAACCTTTGAATTCGGTTTAGAAGACAAGAAAATAGCTAAAATACTATTTTTAGTAGAAATAAACTGGTGTAATTCTATATCTAGTTAATTCAAAGGAATTTGGTGTGTAAATAACCAATATAATCCATGAGTGATTGTGTATAAACCTAAGGCGATGAACAAAGGAAAGTAAAATAAAGATATTTTGGCTATAAAAGCTTGATACTTGAAATAAAGAGTACAAAACTTATTATCAAAAAACTTAATAAATTTATCTTTGTTTAATAAAAAAATTAAATTAATAAAAAAAGCTATTATTAATAAGATTGTAAAAAAACAAGATATAAATAGAATAACTTCAATAAACATTCTTTGACCTATTAAATTATCCAAGAAACCTTGAACAGGAACAGGTTGTATAATCTGAATTGTCTCAGTAAAGATTTTATCTATAATTGTATTTATACCTTGAGGAACTCCAGATGGGTACCCTTTAACAGGATCCATATGTAAATTATAACTTTCACCATTAGTTATGAACTGATTATAACCTATTACTTTTTTCCAATTAAAGTAGAAATTATAAGATAAAAAAACAAAGTAAATAAAAATTGATAATAAGATTAAATAACCTAAAATTTTTAGTAAACCCTTAATGTGGAATTTACAGTGGACTATACCCATCTTTTTAATTTTTTACTATTTCCAATGATATATATTAGCATTTGGTTACTAGTTTTTTTTGGATTTCCTATACATTTTATATTCTTTACTAATATGGATGAATTTATTATCTTTAATTTTTCTTCGGGTATTTCACTAAAAGGTGTGGATGAGGTTAATAGTTTAGTTACTAATTCTTATAATTATTCAAATAAAGAATTTAATACAAAACGAAAGGTTAAAAAAATAATTGTAGCTTTCCCTGATTTGAGTGAAAAAAAATTTATTGAAACCTTAATTTTAAACTTGTCTATTAATTCATTAAATACGATACTATTCCAATATAATCATTATCAATCATTTACAAATCTAATGTTAGGTAGTCAGGTAGGTATAGTTGTTCGAGACTCCCATGACATTAAATACTATAAATCTCTTTTTGAGCACTATCAAGATATGTTAGAAATTACTCTATCTTTTTATAAAGTTGAAAGTCCTGATTTTTTCATTATTTTTCTTACAGAAATAACAGTAGAGGAACATCTTAAAATTGGTAAATTAGTCCAACCTTCTACTAAATTAGTTAAAGTAACAGAAAATTTAACTCTATTTAAAAATAATATACTACCTTTGACTAGGATAGAAAAACAATACGAAAATCTTTTACAAGATCAGGTAAAAATTAAATACTTAAGAGACTTAGTTAGTAAATTAGAAAAAAATAACTTATCTTCAAAAAATTATAATAGCACAAATATCAAATATGATTTAAATGATAATATTAATATTCTAGTTAATAATGAAAAAATACAAATAGCCTTCTTGCAGGAAGTAATTGCAGTTAACGATGAAAATAATAAGTTTAAAGTTTTCTTATCAAAAGATAAATTATATTTAATAATAAGTTTTCTAAGTAATCAGTTTAATAACATTAGAGTAGTTTTTAAAATTAAAACAGGTAAATTACTTTTTTGTGCAAAAGATTGTTTTAACAAGGAAATTCTTAAATTTTTAAATAAAGATACAAGTAAACACTTTGTTAGGGAAATTGGAAATATAACTGTTTTTTTTAAATAAAGATAATGAAGTGGAATTATTTACTAAAACCATTAAATTAGCTCCTATTGTTTATAAAAATCCAGATATAAAAAATAGAACAAATAAAATATTATTCATCCTATAGTTTAGTTACTAAAGCTGAATTAATGAGAGATTCTAGAATAGGTACATTGGATCTGGAAACTTTTTTCGATACATTAGCTAATGGTGAAATATATGTAAGAGTTTATGCTTTAGGATTTGCTACTGAAAATTTAACTAAATTGTACTATTTAACAGATCATTTTGATAGTGCAATTGCTAATAAATTGGTACTAAATTGTATTGAGGATAAATTTTACAATAAAAATATTAACTTATCTTTATATAAATCTAACTACAAAACTATTTGGATTTTCAGAGAAGAAATGTTAAAATATTTAGAAAAAGATCTTACTTTTTTATTTGAGTTAATAGTTAAATTCCAAGAAATTTTAAGAAAAGATCATAATATAGAACTAAAAAAAGTTTTACTATAGCTAGTTTAGATAAAAATAAGATTTTAATTATTATCTTAAGGATAGTAAAATACCTTTAATTAACAACAATAACTTATTCCAATTTATTTATGGTGGTTACTTTGGAGGTATTACTGAAGTGTATAAACCTTTTGCAAACTTTTTTAATTATTTAGATGTTAATTCACTGTATCCTTTTGCGTCATTAAATCCTATGCCAGCTCTAAATTGTCAATGGGTTGAAAGTTATAATAGTGAAGGTTTAGATCTTTCTAATTTATTTAAAGTATTCCATGCTAAAGTGGAAACTAATTACCAATATTTAGGTTTATTACCTATTAGAAATAAAGATGGTATTTTATTACCTGAAGGTAAATTTGAGAAAGTTTGGGCTACACCTGAACTAAAGCTAGCTAAGGCTCACGGATATAAAATTACAGTAATTAAAGGATTTTAATTTAAAAAGCAGAAAAGTTCTTTTATTGAATATGTACAAGAATTGTCAGCTTTTAAAGCTGAGTTTAAAGGTAGTTCTAGACAAGTTGTTAAAAGCTTATTAAACAATTTAATTGGAAGATTCGGTTTAAATTTTGTTAAACCTATTACTAAAACTGTAAGCAAAGCTGGAATAGATAAAATTTTAGCTTCTAAACAAGTGATTACATTTAAAGAAATTAATGAAGAAAACTTTCTAGTTACTTTTAACCTATTGTAAATAAAGATATTTGTGAAAGTCATAATTTTGATTATTTTAAAGTTAATTTAGAAGAAAAAGGTAGTCAATTAAAACAAAATGCAATTTTTCAAGATGTTTATCTAGTTACAGCTGCGTTTGTTACTTTCTATGCTAGAGTTTTTAAGCATGAAATTAAACTAGCAAATTTAGAGGCGGGAGGTTTAATTTATTATTCCGATACAGATTCTATTGTTACTAATTTAGATTTAAAAACTTTTTAAAATTACCGGGTAAAATTGGTAAATAAATTAGGACAGGTTAAATTAGAATATACTGGAGAAAAAGCTTATTTTATCTTTAATAAAACTTATATATTATTAACTTCTAAAAGTAAAGAAAATTATAAAAGCTAAAGGAATATTTACAAATAGTTTAACTATAGCTGAATTTGAGAATATGTATTTAAAGTCTAAATTAATTCAAGGTGAAAAAAGAACCACTATTACTAATTATAGTAAAGGTTTTGTTACAATCCAAACAAAAACATTACAATTGATTGAAATAGTTTTAAAAAAAGGACAAAATTATTTGACTCTAATAATCTTTTAATAAAAACTAAACCAAGATATATTAATAGTTTAAACAGAAGTATTACTTTATATCAACCGGCTCTGTTAAACATAATTAAATATATAAACAAAAAAAAATATCCACCATTAAACATAATTTATGACATAAACAAATTAACAAACAAATAAATTGCAGATAGCTACTACTGCACTGAAGTTACCTAAATACTATTTCGTAATTCTAATTCTAGAACTTTATTAAATAGTAAGTTTTCTTTTTCTAAGATTAGGTAATTTATTTATACCTACTTGGTAGTTCATTTTAAAATAAAATTATTAAATTAGTTTTTTTTACCTTTTTCATTTTGCTTTATTTCTTTATAAAAAATACGAAAGGAATATAAGTTTGAGTGAATAAGGTTTTTTTTTATTTTTTTTTTGGTTGGAAAGCTTTTTTAAGAGAGCTTGTCTTATTTTGGGTATAAATTATGCCTTGTAAGACTAATGAGTATCTTGAATTAAAACAACCAAAATAGAATAGAATTGTTATGTCTTGTAATTTAAAGGTAAGTAGGGTATTACCTAATGAAATTAGAGCCTACAAATCTTTTTTCTCATCTAGCTTCGATACATTATAGGAATTGAAAAAATAAAACAAAACAAATATAAAAATATGAAATTTAATAAATTTAATTCTTTGGTATTTACTTAATCTGCTTTCACTAAGGATTTTTATATAAAATTTTCTATTAATAGCAAACATAGTTTTTGAAATTTGGTTTTAATAATAATAGTATGTTCTTGAGCTAGGGTTATAATTAAGGTTTCCTTTATTAGATAGCCATAATATATAATATTATACTCACAGATATAATCTGATATTATATAGAATGAAAGATAGAATGGATGAATATAAATTTAAGTACTCTATACGTAATTGAAAATAAATTTAGAAATCAATAATAAATTTCGGTAATTTAACCGTTATTAAAATAATTATAAATAATTCGTTTTCTTAGCCATTCTCCACGGGTTATTATATTTAGATAATTTAGATTGAATATGTTTTTCCCTAAAAATGGTAGAATATACATAATCTAAATAAAGTATTTGTTTTCTTAATAAATTTAATTATTCTATACTAATTAGTTTCCACTATACGGTAACTCTATGATTATAAAAATATAAAACCTTTGTTATAGAATTACTAAATATGTTAAACTATTATTACTTAATAAATTTTTTTAAATAAAATGATGGGCCTATATTAACATCGATACTTATATATCTTTATATATTTAAATAGATGATTAATAACAAGTTAAAGTTATGATGCTTGTAACATGGTTAAATTATAATAATGTACTATTACATTTTCTTTTTAAAAACATTTTATAATTCATCTTATAGCTCAGTTTTGTATACGATTTATTAGTGTGAAATTATCCTGATGTCTAGATTTAACTTATTGGTTAAGTGGTTTTGTTAAAACGGATTATGGTAACAAGGCTCGCACGGACATTTTCAAATTGAAATTTATACCATTTTAACTATACACGCTAGTGGACGGGTGTGGGTTTGTTTGATTTCATCATAATATCCAAAGGGTATAAGCATGTGAAGCTAATAATCGTGTCGATTGAAGGTATTCGAGTTAATTGGCGAACCAATGAAAATATAGTCAAGTTAATAATTTCGCATGTAAATTGATAAATTAAACAATATTGTATACTAATATATTTAACAAATAGAGCTAATAATTTTTACTATTGATTAACTAATTACAAACACCTATTGCTAGATTGACATTCAATCCTAGGGATTGTTATTTAAATTAGAATCTTATTCAATAATTTATTGAAATTTATTGTTAAATATTCATTATAAATGCAAAATAAATCAATATAAAAAGGTACAGATATAATTGTATATAATAATCTTCTTTAAATGCTTCAAACCCAACCTTAGTTTTACTTACAGTTTTAAATTCTTGTAACCATTTAATTACAAAATCAGGTAAAATTTGAGGTATTTTGATCTTACTATTTGTATAGAATATGTGTAATAATAATAAATGAATTAATATATATATAATATATATAAAAATAACTATATAAATATAGGTTTAAAATAGACTAATGTTAGTTCGGTATTAAATATATCATTTAATTGATATCCTAATAGTTTGAATATAGTAAAACAAAATAAAATTGTAAAAATTATTTTTATAGGGGAGGGGGTTTTATTTAGATTTTTCATTCTTTTGATTTAAAAGTTCTAAATTATTAAGTGAAATTGCTCCTGATCCTATTTCTAATACGAATCCTATTGTTAAAACAATAAAGAAAATTATTGCAATTGAGAATCCGAAAGTAGCTACTTGATATAAGGTTACAGCTATAGGAAATAATAGAAGTATTTCAAGGTCGAAAATTAAGAATAGAAGAGCAACGATAAAGAAGTGAATTTGGAAAGTATTTCTTGTTTGGCCTAGGAAAGGGTTCATACCACATTCATAAGCTGATACTTTCGCTACGTCCGGCTGATGAACCGCTAATAAAATATTTAAACCTAGTAAAGCAAAAGCTAAAATAGGAACAAAAATAAATAAAAATAATAAGTTATTCATTACCAATTAAATAAATTTAAAGATAGTAATTGTGTACTATTTAAGATTAAAGAAGGTTTTAAAATAAATAATAAGATTACTAAAGTTAACACAGATATTAAATAACTATGTACATTACTTAAGTACACAGAATTGTTTCTATCTTCAAAATTATAATTAGTAAAATCTTTTTGATTATTTTCTTGTAATAAATTTATATTACTTTCATCAGCAATAACTTTTACTATTTTTAAATAATATGAAGCACTTATTACACTAACTAATATACCTATTATTGATATAAAGTAATATCCATTTTGTATTGCTGAATATAAAACAAATTGTTTAGAAAAGAAACCTATTAATGGTGGTAAACCTGCCATAGAAAATAAGCATATTGCTAAACTTAAACTTAATATAGGATTAGAATAAATCTGTCCTTTTAGTTCTGTGATATATTTAATATCTCTTATTCCTTTATTATTAATAATACTTGAAGGGGTTGAAGCAGTAATATAACTTAAAGCTAAAATAATTAAGAAAATATTTAAATTAGTTATAGTATATTGAATTATATAGAAAATGAAAGAATCAATAGATGATTCACTATTAATAGCTAAAGCTAATAAAATAAATCCTATATGGTTAATCGTACTGTAAGCTAATAATCTTTTTATTCTAGTTTGAGCTAAACCTACTATACTACCCAATAATAAAGATAAGAATGAAGATATCAATAGTAAATTTTTCACTACTTCACTTAAACTATTTAAATAGTTAAAATTAAATATAGTTGAGGTTGAATTAGTTATTGTATTTTCTGAGTTAGTCAATAGGGAGATAGATTCAGAAATATTAATTAAATTAAATCCATAGAATTGTAATTCTAATAATAATATTAATATAGCTATTTTAGGTATTATTGTTAATCAGGTTGTCACCATTGTTGGTACTTCAGAATAAACATCAGGACTCCAATTATGTAAAGGTGCTGCTGCTATTTTAAACAAGAATCCAATAAAAATTAATACTAATCCTAAGGTTAATCCTTGAATAGCTGCTGATGCATTATCAGTTAATTCTATACCATAATTGTTAAAGCAAGATATAGAGTTATATGTAGATATTATAGAATAAATTGATTCAAAATTAGTTAATCCTGTATATGAATAAATTAATCCACATCCTAATAATATAATGCATGAGGATAAAGCGCCTAATAAGAAGTATTTTAAACCTGCTTTAGTTGAAGTTTCAGATTCTTTATATAAAGTAGATAAAACATAAACTCCAAAGGATTGTAATTCTAAACAAATATATAAAGATACTAAATCGAAACAAGATATTAATAAACAAGATCCTAAAGTACTAAATAATACAATTAAAGAATAATCTTCTGATTTAGAGTTATGATTATTTGAAGCTGTGATTAAATTTATTGCTCCGGATAATCTATCTGTAAAATTAGAAGTTATATTTTTTTGGATAGGCCATGCAATTAATATAAATGAACCTATAAATAATACAAAAGATTCCATTAATATGGATAATTGTGTTATTTGGAATAAACCACTATAGATACCTATGCCTGATCCAATTGACTGAATATATAAAGTATTTAAAGATAATACTCCGGCATATATTAATATTATAGTTGATATTCTTGTAAAATAAACTGAAGATAAATTTTTTTTTATTAAAGGTAGGGCCTTAGCCACTATTAAAATTAAAATAGATGTAAAAATCATTACTGTACCTCTTTTATTAAAAAATAGTACCTCCTCCACAAAACAATCACTCATACATTACCATAATGTATATCCCTAATCAATTATAGCTAGAATAATTAATCGCTCAAACTAAGGAAAATAAATAAAAATGCTAGTCTTTATCTCTTAATAAATTTTATCTCTTAATTAATAAATTAAATAAAAAATAATCAAAAATAGTGTAAATATTGATAATCTATAATATCTAGTTTAGACAAAGAAAATGAATTAAAATAAAATTTTTATATCTTACAAGATGAGGCGACGTTAGTAAACGTTAACTGAGCCCTCGTATAATCGCAAGGGTTAAAGAGAAAAGGGGTTACGTACAGGGAAATTACTAATTTGTTTCATGAAGAAAAAAGAAGAGAAAAGGCTATGAATAGTTAAAAATATAAAAGTTATTTTTCATCAACAATATCTAGTCAAGATTATAATTATAATCAAAATAATCGAATCAATCTTTGTAATAATGATTTTTTCCTAAATTAAATAATTTAAATTTACTATTTAATACTTTAAATGATCATCATATTAAAAATCACTTTAAATAAAATTAATAGAGATAATCTACTTTAGATTATAAAGCTAATTCTATTAAAATTGTTATGAATTTTAGAAGTTATCTTGAGAATGAATTTGAGAATCAATAAATAATATTCTCTAAAGAAAATACAAAATCTGGAATCTTTTTTAAAAAACTTGATAAAGGTAAGTCAATGATAATTAATAATACTCAGTTAAATAAATTAACTAAAATTAAGAAAAATGAGCCACTTGATAATTCTGTTAATGATGTATTAAGTAATAATACTATAGATTAAATAGATAAACAAATGACTATAGAAAAGTAATGTTTAAATTACGATATTAAGTGTTCAAAATTGAAATGTATAGTAGTTTAGACGTTAGAAGTGTAATCTTACACGATATATACAAAGTTTAAATAATGGTATTAATCATAATATTAGAATATATTAATTATATAATAATTATGCTAAATTAAGTATAATTTAATTATTGGGAATAATAAGATTATTAGTATTTCATTTAAAAATATTATTGATATTATAATTAACTCGGAATCTAATATGAAAATTAATAGAACTCAAATAATATTTAAATTAGGTAAATTATTCATCAATCATTGTAACTATGTATTTTATCTGGATTATTATCTCTATTGATAAGTTTAAAGGAATCATTAAGCAGCAAAGCGGGTGTTATATTGATTCTGATCAAATTCTTCTTTTTACATTGGTAATACTATTTTAAGATTAATTCTAGATAAAACTAATGTTTTGAAAAAACAAAAATGTAGAAAGTATAGCTTATGATGCTAGAACTGTGAACATTGAGGTTAATGAAAAATATTTAAAAAATTGAAATGTTTCATGTATTAATGTTACTCAATTACCTATGTTAGTACAACCTAACCATTCAAGCAATAAGGGTGTTTATTTACCTTACATCTTAACTGAGATGAGTCAAATTTATAATTCCTTTGATACAATTGTTATATATAAATATAGTCTTAAAGATAATACTGAAAATCAAAACTTAACAAAAAATATATTAAATATTTTAATATTACTAGATTTAGAATTAATATTGATATGTTAATCATTATTATTAAAAAATGGAATAATAATAAATAAGAAATATAATTAAAGCAATAACCCAAAAACTGAGATATCTTTTATAACATGATATGTATAGCAAAGGACATAGACTAGATCAATTACCCTATAAAAAAGAATTCAGCATAACTGTAAGAATACCATAACATCTTTATAGATAAAGAAATAAGGAACAAAAAAACCAAGCAGCGGAATAGAATTCCAAAGTTACTATATTTATATTTATATTTATAATAAAGATATGAATGTTTATATATCCTACACGATAAACACGGCGAAAGAGACAATCGAACGGAAAACACTCGATTATTTGCTCGATATTCCGATTTTTAAAAAAAGAATTCTATTAAAACTTTTTTATTCAAAATTAACTAGATAAAAATGGTAAGAAATACTTGGTAAACTTTAAATTACATTAATAATTACATAAAACTTGTAAGAGCATTGAATTCTAAGGAAAGTTTTTATATTAAATTATCTAAATATTAAATGATTAAAATTTGGTAGTGAATCTGGTCAATTAAACATTTAAATTAATTAATAATTATATAAAGCTTGGTAAGGCATTGAACTCAACTAAAACCTTTAAATTTTATTTTAATTATTAACTACATAAATTGGTAGGGAATTGGGTAGTAATAAACTTTGTTTAATATTTTATATCAAATTAAAATTAGTTGGTAATAAAGGATGCGGAGCCTTGTTTTATTTAAAAAATTATTATCAATATACAAATTAGTCTTTGTTTAAAGGATGCGCAGCGTGCTACTTTTTAAATTATTTCATTATTTAATAATTTATTATCAAGTTAATTATTAGTGGGTGTTATAGGAAAGCGAGGGTACCTTTTTACTATATATATTTATATATTATTTATTTTAGAATGAGATGCGCGCAAGAACTATTCTTTATAGAGGGGCGCAGGCCATATTATTTTTAAAATTTATATATAGGACAATAGATTATTTTTAGGCAGAGAATTGCGCAATTATTATTTTTAATCATAATTTTAAATACTTGTAAACTTTTTTATTAATTTATATGCAAAGAAATACAGCTATTGATAACCTATTATACAATATTTTATTAGATGTATATGATCTACTTGTAAGCTTTTTTTACTTATTTTTTTTTTAAATTTATATAATTATAATCTTTTTTTATACAAAATATGTTATACTAACAACCTTTCTTATTATTTTCTAATAGATTAATGAATACTTGTAATCTTTTTTAATACGCAGAATTTTATCAACTTATAATCTTTTTAATCTTAAGACGCGAAATTTAATCTATTTATAATCTTTTTTTTTATTTTTTATCTACAATTTTATATAAATACTTTTTTTAACTAATTTAATATTTTAAGTTGAATACTTTTCTAAATTAAAAATAATTTTTATTAAAAGGGCTACTTTGTATGACGGAGAAAGACAGTATTAATTATTGAAAATTTATTGGTTTATTTCCATTATTTAAATGTTTTATTTAATTTTATTTAAAAAGATTCGCAAAATCTAACTTAATTTATTTTAAAAATTAACTTTTTTATTCTGTTATTACTTTTATACGATAGTATAATTTATATATGATTAAGTTTCCCACACTTTATACTAATTTGGAATATAATCGTATTTTATTTATGTGTAACTTATACAAGGTTATTTTATTAAACTTTATGTTTTATTTTTAGTTATTGTAATTTTTGGTTTTACATAATTCTATTCAACGATTTGTTTAAATTTTAAACCATTTTGGACAATTTTTAGAAAAAGAAGTAAACTTTCTTTGATAAAATGAAATACTGTTATATATTTAATATATTGTGGGATTTTTTATAATTTTTATAGAATTTGTATTGCAATTAAAAGTAATTGTATTATAAGTGTACCCAGTTAATTATTTTATATTATTATTATATTATTAATTTTAGTTGTTTACATTTTACTTGGTGTTTAGCTTATGATTAAATTATAGTGAATTTTACTTTAATGTGACCTTTGAAATATCATTATAACCTTTATATTGGTATTACTATCTTTATTTATTAAAGATTAAAAATCTATGTTAATTAATAAGGTATTTAAACATTTATAGATTTATTTACATTTTAATATTTGTAACTTTCGATGATATAAAGATTATTAACCTTAAGTTTTTCTCTATTTTATCCCAAATTTATTAACAATTATATTTAAATTCATTAAGATTGTAAGGATTTAAGTTTGTATACAAAGCTGTATAAATCATCAATTGATTAACTACTCAATAAAATCAAACTAATATTATTACAAAAAGATATTTTCATATTTAAGTTATTTTTACTTCATTTATTCATAGTTTTATTTAACACTACACCAGCATCATATATTTTGATATTTTGATATTTTTGATATATTACACACTATCAATTTTATTGATATTTATTAAATTTGACACTAAAATAAAAATAGTAACAAAATGAGTAAAAACTGTTGGCTTTTGTTTCAATTTAACTTTAAGTGTTGAGTTTTAAAGTGTTACAATATTTAATATAATTTCTTGTTACTAGAACAGCTAATCGTTTTACCTTTTTCTATTTGGGGAAACAACTTTAAAATTTAATTAAATTTAATATTATTTTAACTTGATAAAGATTCTGTAACTTTTTTTAGATAAAACTAAAAATGACATAGTGGATCTCAATTGCACATCATATTTTAAATAAATAAAGATTTTTATATTAATTCATAGTTGTTTTGTTTAAATTACTATTGTTACACAAGGTGATTAAATTTGTTAAGATAAGGGGTTTATTGAATCTCTTTAATTTATAAAAAATGAGGATTCATCCAAAATCTTGTTTTTACATATTTATCGAATAAAATAGTTTAAATTATTAAAAATTTTCTAGTTTACATAAGTTTTGTATATTTTTATTATCATTTTATTAATTTTAAATAAGAAGAGATAGTATCAAAAAGATAAAAGGAGTATAAATGAAGAAATATCTAAAACCTTTTCATAATGTTATTATGCCTTTATTAACTATAAATATAGTTATTTTGAAATAATTAAAATCATTTAAAAGAGTTAAATTAGCTAAGGTGTTATAACCTAGTAATATATTATTATATACTAACACTAACTCTCATTCTTTTTAAAAACAAAAGTTATACAATTTCTAGATAAAGCTTTTATTATTTTAACAAATTTTTCTTCATACTCATTTTATTTCAAGTTTTATTTTAGAAAATTCACCAATGTAAAAAAATCTAATATCTTTTTAATTTTATCCATTATTATTTTAAAATTTCATCTCTTGATAATAAAATAGAATTTTGTAACATTTATATTAAACTATAGCCTTTATCATCTAATAACTTAACTATGCTTTTTAATACCTACCTAGAATTTAATAATTAAAGTTTAAGAATCTTGTAACATTGTAATGATTTATCTTTTGGTAAAATTTATCTCAATTTTCGTCATTTTCATCAGCAAAAAAACAAAAAAGAAAGTATTATAATAGAATAAAAATAAAAATTATTAACTTTTCTAATAACTTATTTTTAATAAATTTGATGTTTTTACATCATCTGTCAAAGGATTTAGTCAAAATTATATGGATTATTCAATGGAAGTTTAAAATAATTTGTAATACTTGTGCTAATTAAAATTTATTTATCTTTACACTTTCATTAACATATTCCGAATCATAACCAGTTTGTAATTTTACATCAAGGTAATACATTTTGTAAAGATTTTTTAATACTTGGTTTTAATTTAGTATAAACTATTTTCTTAAGATTTTTTAAATCATGGAACGATTCTATAAATAAATTATTTTTAGTTTAATTGATATTCCAAATATTTTCCAAATGAAGTTAAAAATAAAGTTTTGTAAATTGATAACAATATTAAATTAAACATCCATTTATATGATTCATGACTTAATTTTTCTTTGAAATAAGATTCTTATTTTGTTAAATGTTTAATAAAATTTTTAAATATAGAAAAAATCGAGCAATCATGAGTATTTAAATAACCAGTGTTTATTACTAAATTTAATTATTCTAAAATTCCATTTATTACATTATTAAATCTTTTTTTTTTTATTTCTTTTAAATCAGTATAAGCTTTTTACGGACTCATTTTTAACAACCAAGGTTTAACATTTAATAAAAAATATACCAATTATTTAACCATAACTTTTATGCTAAATATTTCATTAATGTTCTTAACCAAATCATTGAGAGTAGATTTATATAGTTGTATTTTACATTAGGTTTTGTATATTTAATACAGAAGTTTTTACCATAAAATGAAATGTATTATTTTCAATATATAGAACAATACCTTTTACTAAAGGCGAATAAATATGGTTACTACAAATAGGATCTTTTGATAGAGTTTCTTGTGTTAAAGATTTTTAACTAATTTGGTTTTAGTTAATTCTTTCTCTGTTTTACTTAAAGTTTTTAATTAGTTTAATTTAATTTAATCTTTTAAAATATTTTTAGTTATCAATTTTATTGGTTTTAAATTATTATTACCAACTTAAGATCACAAATATAAATAAAGAGTACTTATACTTTGAATCAAAATCTTTTAATTAAATTTTTAATAATTGCATTCTTATAATTTGTATTATTTAACCATCCTACCAATGTATATATATGTCAGATGTAATATTATAATATTTGTATATTGAGATAAAACCTTTAATTAATAAATACTTTGAATATCTTTAGATAAACCCAAGAAGTAATATACTCATATAAAATTTTATTCCATTTGACAAATGTTGATTACTAATATTTTCCTAACTATACTCTTATTTATTCTATTATCTATAAATTTAATAAAAATAATCTAATAATTATACTCTAACTTTATCTTGTATACTCAATTATAAATAATATTGTTTTATTTTACTAGTATTTACTGTATTTCCAGATCTAAAATTTAAATATAAATATTATTCAATAAATAACTTATAGGAGCTATTTTTTTTAAAGTTAAAATTAAAATCATCACCATTTTGATAAAAATTAGTAAAATAGATTACACATAAAATTAAACCAAAACTAAATTTATAATAGTATTTTCTTAAAGTTAATTATATTAACAAGTAATTAAAAAGTATTTTCATATAATTAATTATAAAATATTTGATTAATAATAGTATTTTCTTAGTTTAATTAGTAAATAAAAATTATAAAATTGTGGAATAATATACATAAATAAACCAAAACCACAAACAAAACAAAAAATGAAAAAATAAAAAAATATAATAAAACAACAAACATACTCTCTTTACACTCTATTGGTACTTACTATTATTTAGTAAAATCTTTCATTCCTACCTAAAGGGGTTTAATTTTAAACAATCTTTCATTCCTTACGAATATAATACTTCTAATAACATTAGTTTTACATTAATAAGATGCTAAAAATACTTTCAATTTAATTAATTTATTTACTCTAATTTATTTTAGGAGATGCGCAATTTTAATTGTATGTTTAATTTATATAAATTTTTATCTATTTTTATTTGACAGATTCCCAATTATTTTAATTTTATTCTTAAATTTTAACTTTGTTTTACCCATCTATTTTATTTGTTTTGTTCCTTAATTTAGAAACATTTAATGTTTTTTTCGGTAAAATGTTTTTTTAGATTTTATACTTTGGTTTATTTTAGTTTTATTTAGTTTTTGGTATACCTTTACACTTTTGTGTGATCTTTTTTAACTTTTTATAAAATTTTTTAGCTTTATTTTTTAAAAAAAATATTAGGTATTACTTCGAGTTGAGGTGATAGTTTAGTTTGAGGCAATGGAATAAAATTTTGGTATCTTATCTTACAATACTTTAAAGTTTATTTTTGGTAACTTTTTCACATATTATTTTATTTATAGATTTTCCATTAGTTTAACGATTGTCGGATAGGAAGTATAGGTAGTTTTACTTATTTTTTATTTATTTTGATATTTTGGGTTTCTATTGTTTATTTTTACTTATTTTTTCTTGGTACTTGAAGTGATAAATTTTGATCCTTAATATCAATAGTATAAATATTAATCAGTACAAAGTTTGTTGAACCAACATTATTTAATGAAATAATTACTAGGACAGATAGTAGTATAAATAGAGAACATAGTAGAGTATAAAGAAATAGAAGAAAAGCTGCTCGTACTCGAGTTTTTTCACCTCAATTACCATTAATAAAAACAAAAAGAGGAATAAGAACAGATTCAAATAATACGTAAAAATAAAGTAGATCCGTTACTACTAAATAGTGCAATAAGGAATAGTTCTATAACTAGAAAACTAATAAGATATATTTTAATTATTTTTTAAATATTATTATAATTTGTATTTTCCCTATTTTATTAGGAAAGTTGAGACTTTAAACCTATAGCTAAACTAGAAGTCTTAGTCTTATTTCTAGGATTAATACTAATACTAATACAATTATGTATGTTCTATTCCTACTGTTGCCTTTAATTTGGCTTTTAAAAAGTTATTCTTTTTATATTAATCTAGGATAGGTTGAATTGAACAATCCATTACTATATCCAAAATATAGTGTTTTTCCATTAAACTATATACTAATACTATTTTTATATAATATATAATTTTTTTTATAAAAAATAGCCGATTACTAGAATTAAACTAGTGTTAAGTAATTACAAATTACTCATTCTACCTTTGAACTAAATCGACAATATTTAGAATTAAGAAGGATCTCTAGTAGAATTGAACTCCTAATAATAAAATAAAGATATACGGTTTTACCTTTAAACTAAGAGACCTAAATTAAAAATTAATAATAATAATAATAATTTATTTTAAATAAATCGAACGTAATTTGGAATCGAACCCAATCTTTCTAATCATGACCTCAAAGTGCTAACCATTACATCATTACGTTAACTAATTATAAAATTTATTATCTATTTCCCTATAAATTAATTTTATTGAAGGGATTAAATTTAATGAACCTCATCAATAAACTGATACATAAAGAATTAGTCAAATAATATCAAAAAAATGTCATTAAAAAATAGCTGATTCAAAACCTAGATTATGTGTTTCTGTAAAATGATAATTAATAATTCGGAATAGTGCAACAGATAGCATAAGAGTTCCAACAATAACATAAATCTCATGTGTTCCTGTAGCAAAATAAAATGTTGAACCATAAATTCCATCTGAAATACTAAAAGGTGCATTATAATATTCAATTCCTTGACAAATTGTAAATACAATAGCAATAAATAAAGTTAGAAAAAGTGCACAAATTGCTTCAAATCGATAACCAGCCAGAAGAGCATGGTGTGAATATGTAACACTAGCACCAGAAGATAGTAGAAGTACTGTATTAAGTAGAGGTAGTTAAAAAGCATTAATAGGTAGAGGGTCACCGTTATTTACAACTGCCCTCAGAACCTAGCAATAGTTTAACATCATAAGGCTCGCCTCAAATTTTACAGTGAAGCTACAAAAGGAACAAAAAACCCTGCTAGATACGTTATCGCGTATTACCTTAACTTTTGTTGTATCTATGCACTTTCATGATATCATATCAGTTTAATTGACCCTTATGTAGTAGACTATGATGATATGCACAGAATGGGATCAGTTTTATCAAAATAGCTTCCTTAAATTGTGCAAATGAGATTTTTTCCCCTTTTCTAAATTTAGCTTTAATTTCTTTTACTGATTTAACGTGATGCATCTCCACGAAGTGAGTTGAACCACACACAGTACAGCATTTCTTAAACACTGAATGGGTGTTTTTACCCGCTCAGGTCTAACTTATAGGAGAAGTTTATCTGAACTTGTAGTTTTCTTATTTTTAATATCATGATTACTTTTTAAGTTCTCAGGTCTGTAAAATGTTACTCCAGTGTCTTTACACTCAAGATCAGGACCAAATTTATGAAAGACTTTACTTAAAGTACGATGTTTTTACTTTTTAGCCAGGCTTAGGACACAAGATGCACGCATTAATCAAATGATACTATAGAATCTTGATTTATTTGTGGCAAAGCTAAAAAAGTTTACTACCCCTTTAATTTTTGAGTTATATAAGCTTAGTATTTCTTGATGAGATAGATTCATTATGGTTGTAAGTCCGGTAGGTAAGAATTAACTCAGATGATTTTGGCGAATAATTTTCTTTAAGTTTTTGTAAGATCTTTTTTATAGGTGCATTGATATAAGTTTTACCATCCCCTACTTATCTTATAGCAGGGTTAACAAATCAGGTTTCGTTCAATTTTGGATTTTTAATTTCAGCACCAAGAAAGTTTCACTTTTCTGACATGCTACTGATGATTGTTTTATTATCGTTAAGTTCTAATCCGCAATTAGCTTTCAGTAAGTCTTTTATTCTGAATTTTATGAATTTGGCCTCATGAAGAGAAGCAGCAATCATAACAACAAAGTCATCCGCGTATCTTACAAATTTCATTCTACGGTAGTTAGGATCGAATTGATATGACCTTCAGCTCTTCCGCATTTTGTTAAATTTTTAACATTCATAACGGGATCCGATGTCTTACTTCTTAAGGTTTGTAATTTGGCATACACAGGGTTTTGTCCCTTTTTAACCTTTAACTAATCTAAGCTTTTCTTCACCCATGAACTTTTCCAATTTGTCCTTCACTATGTTTGACCTTGCAGTTGCAACTAAGGGAATAAGAATTCCACCTTGAGGGGTACCTAGTTTAGGTTTGTGTAGGGTTCCTTTCTCATCATTGTGACCACCGTTCATAAATTTTCTTAGAAGTTAAAGAATACGTGAGTCTCCAACTTTTTCAAACACACATTTCATGTTAATTCCATGGGGAATCATATCAAAACATTTTTAAATATCACCCTGGATTACTCAGTTGTACCGATTACCTTGAAAATATATTTATAACAGGGCAGAGTGAACCGATTTTCCACTTCTAAAACCATGTGATAAGGTTGATAATGTAGGCTAAAAGATGGCCTCCAACAGTGAATCGCATGTAAACCTTTTTGGACTATTTTAAATATGGGAGATTGTAATTATAAAGGCCTCATTTTTCCAGTAGATTTGGGATTTTCTACTCTACGACTGGGTTTAATTTTAAATTAACCGATTTTCAAGCTATCAATGGTGTTTTCGAATCACTTTCAATTTATACCTTATATGGTCTCTTTATCGGATCCCTTAGTCATATTACCTGGTTTACTACGAATTTCCATTTAGCATTTTTCCAAGAAGTAACTAAAGAAATAGTATATTTTTCCAAGAAGTAACTAAAGAAATAGTATATTTTTCCAAGAAGTTTGGCTCAGTGATAATTTTAATATTTTAATAAGGGGGGGTAATCCCTCTATATCTAAAACCTTTATGAAGGGTATTAGAAAATCAAAATTCTTTATTAGTTAGGTGGTCTTTTGATTTTCTAATACCCTTCATAAAGGTTTTTTCCCCTCCCCTTTGAATGAAAAAAAAGGATTATTAACTCAAATCAAATAGATTTCTAATTATAAGAATTAAATCATATATACTTATATTAGAGTATGCATTTTAAGTAAATACTTTTTTATTTTTTGTTTCATTTTTAACCATACTATACATTTTTAATCATATTATTAGAAGTTTATGAAAAAATCTTGAATTGTATATATTGGTTTATCGTTTAAATAATTAGTTAATAGTTGAATATTTTTAGCATCTAACGAATTAACTAGATTTGGCAATAAAAAGGATTTAATCTTTGCATAATCTAATTTCTTATCTGCAGTTGGTATTGAATTAGTTAGTGGTTACCGTATGGTAATAATTTACCTTTTACTTCTTATTTTTTTTATTTAAAATACATAAGTTTATTAAAAACCTGATGGAGTAATTCAAACAATCCAATTAGCTCATAACTTTATGAAATCATCTAGAAAAACTTATTTATAAAATTTAAAGAAGGTATATTATATAATAAGGTGTTTTTATTTAAATGACCTAGTGTAATATTATTAAAAAAAAAACTTAAAGGGTTATTAACTAAATTTTATCAAATAAATAATATAATTTATTATTACCAAACATTTTACAATTACCTTCAATATCAATCATAAATTTTAAATAGATTCATTTAAATCCTTACTATTAATATTTAATATATTATTACTAATATTTAGTAATTTTTCTAATGTATTATTATTAACGTCTATTCTTCTCTTGACAGTATACTTTGATAAATTATAAAAAACAATTCAATTCTTTGGTTCTTAAAATTAGAAACATTTAAATTACCGTTTAAATCAAACATAGATTTTTCAGCATCAGCAATATTCATATGAATACAATTAATAATTAACTCTATCTGATCTTGATTAATACTAATATTTTCAAATTTATATTATTTACCTAAGTGGGAGGTAAACGAGTTTATTACCATCTTTTGATTTTAATACAATTATTTTATAATTACTGTTTGTAAGGGTTTTATATACTCCATTATTACTGTTTATAATCCATTAAAAGTAAAATACGCTAATTTATATTAAATAATAGTACCTTGATGAGTACCATTTCAGTTTTTTCAAATCTTTTTCCTGTAATTTTATATTCAACCATTAATAATAATCTTTAATTTTGGATGAAGATAATAAATTATCTAATAATCAGTTATGTCTAATATATGTAGGATTAGGTAGTCCTTTTATATCAACATCTAGAATTCATTTATCTTAACTTAATTGGATAAATAATTCATTCTTAATAATAAAATTATTAGTATTAATTATAACTTTAACCATATCGGTAGTTTTACCTTAAATTTAATATGGCCTTTTAATTATTCGATTGAATCTAAAACCATAACTATATAATTATTTTTTAATCTGTTTATTCTGTTTATTCTGTTTTATCCACTAACGGTTATAATTTTATTATATGTTATATAGCTTTAATTTTTAGAGTAGGAATTTTGAATGATCTTAAAAAATTTTTTAAAAATTGCTCTTCATATTCTTCTAATAAGATCTGCTTTACAATCTTTTTTTCTTAATTATATTTTATATAAATTGGATTAACACTAAATATCGTACAATATTCTATTATCTAGTAATAAGATATTAATTTTCAGGAGTTTTAGTTCCATTAGACTTTGATAATTTATCAATATGAACATTAATAAAAAATAACTACTCTTAATTAAGTTTTTATATACTTATTTACTATATCTTATAGAATATTCGCTGAAATTACATAATTTTTATGCTATTTTAAACTAATTTGTGAATAAGATTTATTTCCTTATTATCTGGAAATTTAAGATAAACTTTATTATCTATATATTATTATTTTATAAAAAAGCTTTTGATAGTTCAGTCTTATTGTAGATTTTTAGGGATCGAATTTGTTTCTATATATAAGGCATTGGTTAATAAATATAAAAAAAAATAAGAATATTTAGAGGTTCCCATATTTTATATAATTTTCCTTCATTTATATCATTTCTGTTATATCTTGATTTAATGTTAAATCCTTTTTTTCGGTATTGAGGTTTTTTGGATAAACAACCATTTCGAATTATATGTCTTTGTTTATACCCTTAAATCATTTGCTCGTTTAATCTATTTTTATTAAAATCACCAGTATATAATACTTTAGTTTTAACCAACAATAATCTTTTTAGTTAAATCAGCTAATTGTTGTAAACCATTACATGTAGCATCAAATAATATAGGATTATTAACAAATAGATAATCTTTATTATTATAATTATTTAAAGCAAATTTAACTTTAGATAAAGCAATGAAAATACTTAAATTTGGTACGGTTTTTAATGTTAGCTAATATATTATTAATTATATCTTTATCATTTAAATATAATTCTAATAAGTTATTAAATTCTACTTTAGCTAATTTAGTTCTATCGCTAATAGATAATTTTCTTTATACCTTATAACTTAATAAAGTAATAATACAAGTAATCTAGAGCTTAATTATTAATATGATCTTTAATAACGGGTAAAATAATAGTAATCTTCTACTTTTCTCATTTCCTTGTTATGATAAGTATTTTGTCTAAATTAATTAGACAGTTTTCTTTCCAAGGTAAATAAACATATTTTAAATAAAATTAGCAATATTTAAACTGTTAACCTATCTTCACTATTTAGTATAGTTAGCATGTTTTTAGTAATAATTTCTTTACTATCAAAATATCTTTATAAATATTAAATACTTTAAATAAAGTAAAATAACTCTTATTTCATACATCATTGAGAATGTTTAATATATCAAATTTAATTCTAGTTTTAATAAATATTTAATGATTTCAATTAAAGAATTTAGATTTTCAGTTTTATCTCTATTATTAAAAATAGTTTAAAATAAATTATAGATATGAGTAATTTCAGGTAAGCAATATGGTAAATACAGTTCATTTATTTTTATCTTTTTTTGTTTTTTCTTTAATGAACATAGGAAATTGATTAACATTAATTCATGAAATATTTAATATATTTATATACACCTCATAACCATGTTCAGAATCAAGTTTAAGATTAAAATCTAAAGAATAAACTTCTTTTTTGAATACAATAGTTTTTATAAAAATTAATATTAAAATAGAATCACCTAAATTAATTATCATAATTTGATCAGAATCACTAAGATTTAATAACTCTTTAATAAAAATTCTTTTTTTCCTGTAAATCCAATAAATATTAATATATTCAGGTTTATTATTTTATATTTCATATACAATGTTTAATTAATAAAATACCTAATTTAGCTCACTTTTTATAAATTAGTTTTATCAATCAAATTAGTAATAAGTTCAATAATTTAAATGATATGGTAATAATATTATCATAACCAATATTCAGTAACTTAAAAATTTATAAAATCTTAGATAAATTAATCTATAATTTTGCATAAAGAGAAACACAAAAATATCCAGTAATAATAAGTTTTATACCATTTTCTAAAAATTTATAGATATCATCTATATAACTCTTATAACATCTAATCTATATTTTCAATTTGATACCAATTTAATTCAAATTAATAACTATTTTTCAATACCATATTTTTAACTCTAAATCAACAATAGAAAAAAGATTGTTATTTTCTTTCCTATTCCAACAATATTCTTATTTATTATAAAAAATTTACCAAATGTTATCTTTACTTAATACCATTTATTGAATTAAATTCTCTACTTTTGTAGCTATCTTAAATAAATTCCTTGGCTATATCTCTATCGATTTAATCGCTACAACTTTGTTGTTTGTTTGTTCATATATAAATACTTTAAAGTAAACTTATCTATACATATTTGTTAATACTGAGCTTATTTTTATTTTTAAACTAACTTTAATTAATTTAATTTAACCATAAAAACCTGAATCATTATAAATGATTCGATAATAAATTGTTTATCTTCTCAAATATCATAATTAATAACTGTAACTAACTAACCTTTATATTTAAATTCTCTTTTAATTTTCATCCTTATATACTATTTTTAAATATCTATTTTCAATTAACTCAATATTACTCAACTTTTTCTTTAAATGTTATCAAAAATTTTTATGAGAAGTAAGTAAAATACTTAATAACATATAATACGGGTAAATAATCTAATTCTTATCTACATTCATTACAATATTTTTATTAAATATCTCAATTTAAATAAGTAGTTAAAGAATAACTCTCCAAACTATAAATGATAATATCTAAAATTGATTTAAGAAGTTTATTACTAATTTTCTAATTAATAAAAATCTATAATTTATATAACCATTAACTCTTTAGAAATAATACTATTATAATAAAACATTAACTTCATAATAATAATTAAATCGTTATCAATAATCATTACGATCTTACTCTTATATTTAAGATATTAATAATATAATTATTCAATTATAATTAAGAAGGGTGTGATAATTAAGAAGGGTGTGATAATTTAATTGCAGAGATTAAAAATATTTAATATATTTGTTTTAACTAAAGTTAATAAAATGGAATATTACTACCTTAAGAAAAATTTAATATAAGCAGAAAAACCCAAATTATATCAGTTTATTTTGCTATTAAACTTGTTGTTATTAACAATAATTATAACAGTAAATTACCTATTTTAGCTGATACTAGTTGTTTTGATAATCTTTATTTTGAGAGTTTAGCTCATGATTTATGCTAATTTGGTAAACGTTGTAAGTAATGAAATATATAGGAAGCCATTGACACATTTGATATTTTGTATAATTACACTTGATAATATAATGAATATTGATAATAAAAATAATTTAAAGATTTTTTAAATAAAGATATCTTCGCTAATTTAACGGATTGGAATATAACTTATGTAGTATGATTTAGAAAGTATGTTAAAGATTTTTATTAATAAATAGGGTAAATTAGTATATATACTTTATAGAAAGATAGTGTAGATTTAAGTTATTTAATAACTAATTGTAGTAAAACCAATAATTTAATTGATAGTTTTATTAAGATTTATAAAATTTTTATTTTGTTTATTAGCAAAAAGATATGCTTTAAGGAAGTATTTTCTTACTATTATTATATAATATTTTATTAGATTATGTAATCTTTGGTTTTACACGCATCTATACCTTATGCGAGTTTGTATATTATTGATGAAATATTCAAGTTATTTTTATTTAAGTTTTTAAATAATTCCTTTTAAATATTATCCTAAAATGGTTATATATAGATGTTATTACCTTATTAATATAAAATTACTAATTTAACATAAAATGCGTTTAAAACAGTAAAAATATTACAACTATTAATTAGTTTCATTAATTTAGTATATAAGTTATATTATATTGCGTGATATAAAATATCATATAAAACATTACAAGTATTAGATATACCTTATATTTAAGTTTAATATTTAGAATTATTTTATAGAATTAATTAAAATATAAAGTTTTAATAAAGTTATCATAAAATTTACTAATAAGTATTTCATAAGAAAAGATTAAAAAATATAATATGTTAATATAAAATATTTAATTAGTTATATAAAAATACTTAAATAAGTATTACACAGGTAAATTATTACATATAAAAATGATTAAATTATTTCATTTAGTTAGTTTAACTTAATAAAATTAGTATTTTACAGTGTCTAATTAAAGTATTTCATGTACTTAATTTTTAATATAAAGTTATAGAACTATTTACTTACTTTAAATATTTAGATTATAACATTTTTAATAGATAAATTATTACCATAAAAACTTTCTGTTTGTTTGTTTTTTTTAAACTGTCTTAAATAAATAAAAAGTTTAGAATTAAATTATTAATTAAAATTAATTAAGTTTGGCATGTATTCTTACTATACTGGGACATCTTTGGTTAAATTTTATCGACCTCATTATTTTTTAATTTTCTTGTATTTTTTTTTCTATAGGTTTTCCACGTTTTATACACGCTCTAATAATTATTATTTTTAATATTAAATTTTTTAAAAGTTTTAATTTGTATTATATTTTATATGAAGTAACATACATGACCCGACTTTTATTTTGGCATTTAACTTTAAACATAATTAAATATGTGACTATACCCATATAGCTTCGATTTTCTCCCTCATTATATGATTAATTTTATTATAAGTTATATTTTATATTGTAAATTTGTGATGTGATTCTGTTCCATCTTATCCTTTATTCTATTTTAATATTTTTAAATAATATATAAAGTTAATTTATTTTATTTTTATTTGACATTATTGGCGATTTACTCCATCTGTCTCTTTTTTAAATAGATAATAAAATTTTAATGTTTTTTCTTTTTATTGCAGTTTTTGCCTTAAAGATAAATTTTTGCTGTTTATTTATAAAAAATAAAGAACTAAAGTAAATTTTATTTAATAATTTAAGTAATTTAGATCCTATTATTTCATTTAAGGCTTTTTATTTTATTAGTAGTTTAGTAGTATAAGTCCTCTTAAATTAATATATTTATTTATAAAGTAGAAATAGTGTTAAGCAACAAAAACTTAAATTATTTAAGTGCTTAAATATATCTATTTTAGTTAAATAACTTCCCTATGGAGGGCGATTTAATAGGTGAACTTAAAGATAACCTTATTTATACTTAGACTTTTATCTGACAAATTTTTTTTATAAATAAAGCACTTATAAATTATTTTATTAGTCTTAGATATATACGTAGGAATTAGAGCAAATCCTTATTTATCTATAAATATATATAGATTGAATGGTTTTTATTATTAGATTTAGATGACTTAAATACAACAAAATAAATATTACGTAAATCTATTTATGATCTTGAGAGATATATATATCTATATAATCGACTTACAAATCAGGACAAAAGGACTTAAAATTTACATGAATTAGGTTAATCTATTTATGATCTTGATAATTAATATTGGCTTTTTACTTATGAATAGATAATAGAGTTTTATTTTTAATTTATGTTATTTATCGAATCTTTTGATTATGTGTAAAATATTTCAAATCTTCGTAGCATATTATAAATTTTATTCCATTATTCCGAATTTATATTACGGTAGCTTGTCAAAATTTTTAGCTATTTGAGTAGTGCTCATGCTTTCTATTAATACGTAAATCCAATGGGTTATGGCGCTTTGATGCTGGCCCTGGAAGACTTTGTCCAGTTTTTGTATTCTAGTGCTTTCTTTGCTTTTTTAGCTTGCTTCCGGAGTGTCCTACTCGTTTAAGCAGTAGCTCATGGTGTCGGATACGTATGTTACTTATTAGAAGACTTAAGTCTAAGGCGGCGAAACTTGAAATCTGGATGTTGTCGGTTTTTATTTTTTACCCCGTTTATGCTTAAAACTAGGCTTTTAGGTTATTATTAGCTTATTCTTCGGATTCGCGGACTATATCTATTCATAATAGGTTTTTATACGTTAGCTTTAAATTTTTAGCTGGTAGATATTTCTTAACACCTCCTAAATATCTCATGTAAACTTTAAATAACTATAAAATATAATCAATAAATTATCGTAATGTTCCGCTCTTTCTATTAGGCCTTACGAGCTAAAGGCAGATGGTTTTTGGCGTTCCATTGTGTAGGTTTACGGCACGTGCTTTCATGCTTTTCCGGATGTTCTATTGTCGGTTTATAAATTAATCCTAGGAATTTTAAATATATCTTTCAGATTCCGGCTTTTATTACTTTACAACTTTTCGTTAAGTGAGGTATTATTCCGGATTCGGGTGGAAACTGTACTTTTTTCTTTACGATGGTATGGCTTGTCACTGTAGAAAATTTCGTAATCCGCAGATTGGTTTATTTCTAGATCGGACGTTATTCGCTAATAAGTATTTTGTTTATTATTATATTACTTAAAGTTGGGGGATAGAGGGATCCTTGGCGATACTCCATAATAGTAGCAGTAGGGCTTTTTACTTTTTGGCTAGAGAGTAGGTGTGAGATTTTCCTGCTGGGTAGAATAAGGTTTCATGCTAGATTTTTAGAGTATTTTTTAGGATTGGCTGCTTCAGGTTAAGTTATTATTTAAGCGGTTTATTGGTGCTTGCATATAGAGGCAGGGTTCTATTGATTTTTTCTATTTTTTTTTTTGATTAGAGGTTCGGGATAGCCCATCTTTTGCATCGTTTTATTTAAGTACTCGAGATTGATACTATCAAAGAATTTTGCTAGATCGAATTCATATATATATTTTTGAATGTTGTACTTATTTTGTTGCTTGGGTTGTTTGTTCCTTGTTTTTATATAGCAGTGTTGATAAGGACTGTAAATTTGTTTGTTGTACTCTTGTAACTTTTAATACTTTACTTACTTAGGCTCATTCGCAAGAACATGTAGGAGGTTCTATTATTCTTGCAGAAGTAATTCTTAAACTTTCACTGTATGGTTTTCTACGAGTAATAATACCTATTATACCTGATGCTACTATTTATTTTAATCCTCTAATACAAACATTTGCTGTTATTACAATTATTTGTTTTTAAGAATAATTAAAATTAATTAATATATATTATAAGTATATATAAGATTTTATAAAAAATATAATTAAATATAATTTATCATATTATATAATTAATAAATTTAAAAGTTTATTTCTTATTTTTTCTTTTATTTAAAATAATCACTTAAGACGAATTAGTAATAAAAACAAGCTACAAAATGAGTTTACTTAATTCTACCAATATTTATAAAAAAAATAAAATTGGCTGTTACTTTTCTGGAGTTCAATTCTTACAAGAAAAGCATTTGGTGCAACGTTATATTTGGCAGCAGAACAATAAAAAAAAGAAAACATTTTGGGATGATTACCATTATGATTTAACTGGAAAGATTGTTTTGAATGATTCTTTAATTAAAGCTGCTATTGATTCTTTTTGAATGAAAATAGTTAGTGAAATTAAAGATGATCACATCATCGCGTTATTTAGAATTCAAACTCAAGATAATATAATCTGAACTATTGGTAATTTAATAAGCTTATCAAAAGAAGATAAGAAATATTATTATGATTACATAATAAATAGATTATATATCAAGGATGACGAATACAGGAATGTTAATTTAACTAAAATTATTTTTAGCTTCGGTATTAGAAATGGGATTATTGAGAAGAAAAAACTAATCAATGAATATATTGATAAAGATTTAACTATTCAAAAACAATTATATAGAAAATATAAATTACCTATTACTATGGATCCTTTAAAATATGGTAAATTAATTATCTTAGAAAAAGGTGATCAAGGTAATAGTTACTATATGAAACTTACCTCATTAACTTTTGCCAAAATTATTTCTACTGATACTCTAAAAAACGATGTCATTATATATAGAAAAGGTATTCCAATTCTTGAGTATAACGATACCCATATAATTAAAGATGGTATAAACTATTTAGTCAGAAATATAAATAGTAATAAGTACTATTACCAATTAGATGGTAATTTAGCTTTAGTGTGTATTAACAAATTATGTAAATTCATAAAACCATTACCACAAAAGAAGTCAATAAAATTGAATAATAAATTTATCACTCTTGATATTGAAACTAGAGTTATAGATGGTAAACATATACCTTATTTAATATCTTGGTTTAAAGATACAAGTAAAAATAATGGAACCTTTTATTTAAAGGATTATAATAATCCAGATGAAATGATCAAAGCTTGTATTTTAGAACTTTGTAGATTTAAATTTAATTACCATAAAATATATATTCATAACTTTGCTAATTTTGATGGTATTTTTTTATTAAAAAATTTAACTGATTTATCTAATGATGTTAATGTTATAATTAATAATGGTAAATTAATTAGTATTGAATTTAAATTTAAAAAAGAACATTGGAAAAATCCTATGGTTTTAAGTTTTAGAGATAGCTATCAAATATTACCAGCTAGTTTAAGAAAATTAGCGAAATCATTTGATGTTACAACTCAAAAAACAATATTTCCATATAATTTTGTTAATAATCCTAATCTTGATCTTCTTTATATTGGGAAAGTCCCTGCTTATGAATATTTTGTTAATTTAACTTATGATGAATATGTTCTTTATTGTGAACAATTTAAAAATAAACAGTGGTCATTACATGATGAATCTATCAAATATTGTTTAGAGGATTGTAAAGCCTTACATGAAGTTATTTCAAAATTTAACTCATTTTATTTTAAATTATTTAAATTAAACATTAATGAGGCTCCTACTATTAGTTCCCATGCTTTCAAGTTATATAGATCAAATTTTATGCCAATGAATTTAATTCCAATGGTGTATGGAGACGAATATGATTTCAATAAAATTTCTTATACTGGTGGATCTACTGATATGTTTATACCTACTAATTCTAATGGTGAACTAATATATGGTTATGATGTTAATTCATTATATCCCTATATTATGAAAAACTGTCTAATGCCTGTTGGTGAGAAAATATATTTTGAAGGTGATATTAGGAAAATAAATCCGGATGCATTTGGCTTCTTCTATTGTGAAGTTGAGGCTCCAAAAAACTTATTGCACCCTATAATACAATTACATGTAAAAACTAAAGGTGGTTTAAGAACATTGGCACCAACTGGTACATTTCAAGTTGTAATTTTTTCTCCAGAAATGGATAATGCGATTAAATTAGGTTATAAATTTAAGATACTTAAAGGTTACACTTATAATAGTAAAATTATATTTAGTAACTACGTTGAGAATTTATATAAAATTAGATCGGAATATTATAAAGATCATCCTATGAACTATATTGCTAAATTATTCTTAAATAGCTTATATGGTAGATTTGGTATGAAGGATATTTTTGATACTACTTTACTGTTAGATGCTGAGAAATACGATGAATTTACTGACAATATAGATTCTAAACCTTACTTCATTAATGATATTATTAAGTTAAATAATAAATTTTTAATTAAATTTGAAAATAAGGTAAAAAGCTATAATAATTTAGAGTATAATGTTAATGTTGCTATTGCATCTGCTATTACTTCTTATGCGAGAATTTACATGAGTCAATTTAAGAACAACTCAAAGATAAAATTATTTTATACAGATACCGATTCTATTTTTACTAATTTAAATTCTAATGAAATGAGTAAGATTTTCCCTGGGATAGTTAATAATAAGGAATTAGGTAAATTAAAATTGGAAAGTGTTTCAAAAAAAGGAATATTTTTAGCTCCTAAATGTTATGCTTTACAAACTGTAGATAATAAATTTATGTTTAAAGTTAAAGGTTTAATAAATAAAACTGATGTAAATATAAATGATTTTATTAATTTACTTAAAAAAGATTCATTAATCAAAAAGAATCAAACTAAATGGTATAAATCATTATCTCAAGGAACAATAGCTTTATTAGAACAAAGTTACACATTGAAAACTACCGATAACAAAAGAAAGTTAATTTACAACTCGAATAAAAAACTAATAGCTACAAAACCGTATAATTTATTGAATAATGAACTTGCATTAAGTTAACTATTTTTATTTATAAATTTATTTTACTAATAATACAGTTATTTCCTGTATCTCTGTTTAGTAATGAATCCCCACTCAAACCCCCTTGCACTCAAAGCCCCTGTTAAAACAATCTTTTGCACAAAAAAGTAATTTAGCTGTTTTAAAAACTACTTTAAGATAACAAATTAATACTACCCTAAGATAATACTTATTAGAGTTATTAAATTTAAAAAGTTTTAATTTTATGAAATTATCTAAAAAAGATTTGAATATTAGTTATTTTTGCTTGCTGTATTATTGGAGTTATTGCTTTACTCTTATTTTCTGTTATTTTTATAAAAAGTTTTAAGATTTTC
>Ga0153978_1000006_pt1 | contig 44171 bp, 56 predicted proteins | sample TSGA062MetaG_FD_104749 | JGI IMG/M metagenome (GOLD analysis project Ga0153978, IMG submission 104749) | Attine ant fungus gardens microbial communities from Georgia, USA - TSGA062 MetaG | ecosystem: Host-associated > Fungi > Mycelium > Unclassified | place: USA: Georgia, Yuchi Wildlife...
ATTTTAAATCTAATGCATTCACTAATTGATCATTCACACTTGTCTTTGAAGGTTGTCATTGAGAATTCAACTGTTGCCATGCAGGACAGTTGAGTCTACAACTAGCTGCCCCAACTCCTCGACCCATTCTGCATCAACTTCACAAACAAGCACCTGCAAATTGAGGCTCATGTAGCTGAATACCAGAATGAGGGTATCTCATGCCCTGTTTCCACTATCCCCCACCTCAACAACACTGAGTGTGTCCATCATTCAAGGTTGGCACTATTGACCTTTCTTGTGTTTGTCTGCACATATTTGTGCCTGTCTTTTTTCAGTCACATCTATCTCTCCAACTGGCCTATCTGTTTTTGTTTATGCATGTCCACACTCATTTGTGGTTGCTGGCACTCATTTGCACTCATTTGTGCTTGCTGGGACTCATTTGCTCTCATATGTGCTCACCAGCACTTGTTTGTGTTTATTTATGCTCACCTGCTCATTCTTGTCAGTTCTTACTCATTCCTGTTGGTTCTTGCTTGTTCTCAGTGGTTCTCACTTGTTTGTGTTAGTTCTCATTGAGTATGTAGTAGTGTACATGCCAATGTAGTAGTTATCTTGAATCTGATTTAAATTTTTGCATTTTTGGCTTTGTGTGCATCTATAGTAATTACTGTCAATTATAGTCAATTATAGTCAACTATAGGAAAAAAGTAAGCTGTTTAAATACCTTACTATATAGTACTATATAAGACACATGTGTTTATAAAGAACAATTATAGAGCTATATAAAAGGCACCTTTCACTAATATCTATAGGTTCTATAATGCCTATAATGACATATATAGTTCTATATAGACATTGGAGTTTTTCCTAATGTGATGCACTCATCAATAAGTGGGCAGGCACACATGACCTCAATAATGACAAGTTCAATGATGAAGATGATCACAGCCACATACACCCATCTGGCCCAGATGAGCCACAGCATGTAGCAATTGCAAAGGCTGCTCGAACAGAAGCTTTAGCCCCACATCACAATGTTCATGGTGCTGCAGCTTCAGAACTACTAACTCATCTATCAAGTGCATTTGACCCAGTTGCACAGTGTGCTTGTGATGATGAACAAGCAATTCAGACTCTTGCTAACATTCAATTTATGGCCCAAGTGCAGCAGCTGCAAGACTCACAGGCCACCATCAAAACTCTATATAGCCAACTCTTTGATTTATATGCTAGATTGTATGATATTGAACATGCCCATGATAGGGCAGAGTTGCATGCAGAGATGTTGGAGATGAAGATGACTGGTAGCCACCATCAGACTCAGAAATGGCACTCCCCTCTTCTGAAAGCAAAGACAATGGTGTCTGAGTGGTATCCAAATGGAGGCAAATCAACTAGTAAATGGATAACAGACAAGAAATTTGGACTTTATAATGATACCCTGGGCTTGCCTGATACTGGAGGACCATTATGTGGATATGAGGCCAGGCAGCATTTGTTGAATGAAACATGCTGTGCTGTTTCACAATCCAAGAAGGTGAAGAATGAAAATATAGCACATCATGAGGTATCTGTGGAAGTTTACTGATGGGTTTTCTCAACTTCAATAGTAATGTATAGTGGTATTTACTGGTACTCTAATGTTACATGAAATCTGGTAATGCAATCCTTCTCCCTTTACTCTGAAAAGAGCATATTCTCAAAATCATGCCACACCTTGACATCTTCATCTGTGGCCTGCCACTGCCACATGTAGACAGTCCATATTTGATTGATAGCTACTTGCACTGCACAAAGATTGTGCAGTTGCACACAGGTCTCAATGAGATCTCCACAGGCCTTTTTGTCAGATATATCAAGTGGCACTCATAGCCTATCAAAAGAACCTTGTAGGCTGCACATACCCCATTCTGCTGTTTGCCAGTATGATAACAATTCACAATTGAATGCCATATGTTCTTCTATTTCTACTGCTGTCCCTTGCAGTGTTTAACCCTGTTTGAGAGGTGCACAGATGCATCCTTCAATATCATTGCTTCCATGAGGGAATGCAGTGTCTGCCACAATATAGTAGCCATCAGGTGTGTTGTCTTGGAGGATGGCGTATATTTCCTTGGCCACTCAAGAGTCATGCCAACTGCCAGGTGCATTGATTCGAGCAGCAATGATAATACCTTAAATACAAAGTCATTACAACATTGTCTATTAAATTTTGTTGTGAAACTCACCTTAGGCCAAAAATGTAAGAACAGAACTAATAAAGTGCTCTGACAGCCAACTATTAAATGTTGCACTCTCAATATCACTATCATCTGAGGTCTGGACAGAAAGTTTGAGCCCATCAATGCTACCAAATGCTCCTATAAGTCATGGATGACAAGCAATAACAAGAGTATTGCATTTCTCAAACTCAACTCCATGCAACCAATAGATCTTAGCATTGGACATCTCTTGTAGAGTGAGAAGAAGTATATGTAGCCCAAATGAAAGGTAGCAGGATACAGTAGCTGGAACAAGTGCAAAAATTTATTGTGGACTGATTTAATGCATAGTGGAATCAAGATAGTGTAAGATAAGGCCTAGAGCCCCTCCAGCATCAAGAGATCGACACTTGGCATGAGGATTAGCATGGATGGTGGCATCATTATGAGGAATAAGGGTATTGTACCACTGTTCAGCAAAGTCTGATGCAAGGATGGTGGTAAATGTCTTCACATTAAAACCCATTGTTGTAATGAATGCACAGTCATTCTGGCTGGCAAATAGAACTTGCCATGGTGCCATTTTTATAGGTTGGGAAGGAGTTGTGGATGGCACAGATACAGCCATTGTGGGTGCCAGTTATCTATGCAATCTTGACATGCTAGCTCAACTCCAGCTAGGACAGTGGCAGCAACAGCTAGTGCAGCTTCTTCTTCTTCTTCTTCTTCTAACTTTGCTTCATTTTCCAGAAACTAAATTGATGGATCATCCATAGTACCAAGTTGACAATGGCAGTAGGGTGGCATGCAGTACAATTATATTCTATTAGATTTATCTCTCTAGCCTCTGGTCTAGTATTTTTTGTAGATTATTTTACATGCTCATTTTCAAACTCATTTCAAACTCCAGTATATGATAATCTAAATTATTTAGCCTATGGAAGGTCACCCAATAGACTGCATTTTTGAAGGTTATGTAAGCAGTGGCACAAATTGAACCATGCTTATATCATCAAAAACTTGAAAATTGCACCAAGTCCCCACCACTAGGATTTTGATTAAGGATAAAGATAAGAAATGACTAGGGTAGACTGTAGAAAAATTTTAACCAAAATAAAAGTTGTAGACCCAGTCAAGGAGAATCTATCCATAGTCTCATGACATTTTTTGATTAAGATTCTAATGAGTTATAAGCAAAATACTGGAAAGTGATGGATTCAAAAAAGTTAAGGCACAACTTGAATAGTCATGTGATTAAAACCCAAAATTAGAATTGGTGAGGCTTAGGCTTAGTGAGGTTTAGGATTAATAAGGTTTGGGTTTGTTAATGTTCAGTGACTTCAATGACATATATAAAGGTTTAGGATTAATAGTGAGGCCTAGGATTAGTGAGGTTTAGAACTAGTAAGGTTTAGAAGTTATTGCCAATGTTAGATAAGGTTTAGAATTTTTGCCAAAGTCAGCTAAGGTTTAGTAGGATCTAGTTTAGCTTAGTTTGATTTATTGGAGCTTATTATAACTTATTATAGCTATTATGAGCCATGATAAACCCCCCAAAGACTGTTTTGCTCAAAAATCAAGGGTTATATTCTCTAATACCAAAGCTGCTACTTTTATTAAGACACTTGGGTATTCTAACAAAAAAAAGTTACTCTAACTTATTATAGCAATGTCCATTTTTCCTGATGATACTCTACTTTTCTACCTTTAACAATCCTTTTGTTTCTGTCCACTTCTTTCCTCTTTAGTTATCTGTCTTCCCCTACAGTATATAAGCACACTCCTAGCTGCTATGTACTGTAGTTTGAATATCAACTAGAATACCAACTAGAAACCCTATCTACTCTGAGTTCTAACTTCAGTCTCTATACCTCTGCTCCAGTGTGGGCTCTGTCCACCTTGTCTCTTTGCCCTACCCCTCTGAAATACAAGGGCACACTTGTATAGAAGGGCATAGCACATAAGCTGAGGCTGCACCCCTTGACCCCTCCATCCATCTCCATTGTGCTTTAGGGTGGATTGCTCTATCTCAAGCATTTGCCCTGCTACACACTTGCTCCACTTCAAGCAGTGCAATTCCACCATCTCCACTCTGTCTGTCTTCTGTCCATCTATCTGCTCTCTAACAATTATCCATCTAATTTGCATTTAAATAGTACTACACCATCCAGATCTCAACTAAATACTACTTCTCCCCTTAATAATCCTGCAGCATGTATATAATCTATACTCTCATAGAGTAGCATACATACTTTATTACATACACTTTTATAGATCTAGAGTCAACCACACTTCTCTCAAAAAAATAATGATCCTGCTTGAGCTTAATATCACAGATAGTACTTAAGTACTTCAAGTGCAGCCTTGGCCTAAGGCAGAGGATGAAAATAGCAGCATGTAATAGTGTGACATAGCATGACAGATCACTTTTTTCACAGGTGGGAAACTTTCGCAACTCTGGTACTTTGCTGGCTTCTCTCTGGCCACATAACCTTCAAGTTGATAATTTTGCTGCTTTTTCTACCCAACATTGGAGTCTGTATAAATCCCCACATGTCCATGCAATCCACTCCTTTTAATATTGTGTTGTTGTTGAGTTCTTGAAAAACTTTGCAACTCTGGTTCAAGTATAGTACTTTTTTTTCACACTGTTCATTTTCAAACAGCATGATTTGTTTCCCATGCTGTCCAACCACAGGCCAAGGTTTGTCTGAAGGTTCTCACCATTGTTGTCAATATTCTTATGACACCACATGTTGGTTTATACAATGTCAGACCTAATATTCCCATCACCATTTCTGAAAACATTTATTTCACCTTAGTGATGGTTTTTGGTGTAGTATCCCAGTGCCCACTGTTCACTGTCATTTTCTTGACAAGGACATCAACTCTATCCACAATAACTTGAGCAGCATGAGAGTTCTCAATGCAGTGGAAGAATTGAGTATTGATGAGATGAGAATGGAGCTCTCCCTTCCATGTCATCTGAGATCATGGAAGTAAAGTGGAAGAGAAAAGTATAGGACAAAGTGCTGAAATTTTTTCAAGTTGTACCATGATGACCCTATTGAGTTGCATGCAAGTCTCAGACACATTCCATGACATAATACCAACCCAGGTGTTACAGTGAACCTGTAAAAACAAACACATAGCATACTTGTAATGTAAAATACTTCTATATATAAGTTTTCTCTGCACCACCAACAGTAAATGTTCCTCCCAATGCCTGGTGTGATCCCCTTTCATGCCCGAGTCGTTCCTGCGAAGTGTTGAGCTCACGTCTCGACTCCAGATATTCCAACAGACCCAAGGTAAAATAGTACCCCACTTCGTGCAATCATATTTCCTGATTCCAATAACCTAACTCACAGTCGTGTATGATCTCGGTATCTGGTTGTACTCCAAAGTCCCATGTCAAAGTATGTAACTCACTTGCCAATCTCTACTCCTCTATATCAATCAAGTAGAAGGAAGTGTCGTCTTTGAAGCCCTACACAACCAGATCACAGACTTCTTAATAGCTTCCGTTACCTCTTCTGTGCTCAGCGGCTGGTCAACAGGGGGACAATGCAGGAATATGACTTTAGTGTTAGTCGACTTATCGGCTTTTCCGCTCGCGCGCTTGCTCTCGGCAAGTGAGCAATAATAAATGAAGTCGCACAGGTAGTGTCCTGCATCCAAGGAGGAATATATTTGCTTCCAGAACCATATCAGTGTCCATGACAAAATACAAGAAGATGACCCTCACATCCACACCAGACTTTTTCAGATGATGCACAAGCTTCTCAACATCGATATCTGTGTAAATCTCCTCAGAAAATGACTCGTATCCCTTTCCGAATCCCCGCTTAGGAGGTTCCGTGCCGTCAACAGGTACTTCGATGTCATATCCACTTAAACGTGCTCTTTCCATCCTCTCCATCGGCGAGGGTTCTGATTGTCCGTGATTGGGATTCGAGTTTTCGTCACGGGTCACGCGTACGATTGGCGCAAGGGATCCGGTGGCATCTTTCATGTTGTAGCCAAACTTATGCCCAACCCTTTCCATTCGCAGTGGTCCTCTCCCAGTTACACCTACGTGAAAAACGAGATCGAATCCATCTGGTGGCGGAATGATGCTTGGTAGGTCAGGATCTGGGGGTATGATGGGTGGCCGAGCATGGAGTCCAGGAACAATTGCAAGCACATCTTCATAGGTAACAGGGACTTGGAGGGTCGATAGATGGATATCGCATGAGGTCAGGGTAGGGATATTTGCTTCAGCTGCAATAAGTTGATCGTCAACTGTGGTGGGTTCAGTGGGTAAATCGATGTTCAAGATAGTGTTGTGAAGTGGCTTTACGGCCAGCCATGATGGATTAACCTTGAAGCGATTGAATGGCTGTGTTCACGGACAGTCAGACACGAATTTGAAAAGGTGAGAACGAGAAAGGCCTTGTGGCAACTCACACCAAAACCGGTGACCAGGACATGGTAGGGTCGCGCTTCTGGTGCAGTAAGCTCGTTTACATCGACGGCTGGCATCATTTGCACGAGTTATGTGAAACAACAACGTTGGGAGGAGTTTAGAGGAACCCCAGGCCCACTGACTCGCCGAGAGATCGGTCACGGTGATTATATAATTCAAGTTGTAGTGTGGATTGAAGTTGCCAAGTAAACACCCCACAGCTGATTAAGAACTTCAAGTTGAAGTTCAAATTGTTAGACTTCCAGCTACCAGTGGTGAACAGCTACTATTACTAGTATGCCTTCTGGTGAGTATAATTAAGTTTATGTTGTGTACGGCCAGTGCGCTATAATATTTCACCGACAGTTTCTTGGTCAGTTTCTGTTTACCCGGACGACTAGTCGCTGAGGAATTTGACTACTTAGTCCAATATGTCTGCAGGCTGTTCTGGAGGGGAACATCAACAAACATCTGGACAGCGGTTGTAGCACACACACGACATCTAGTCAGCGTATAGGGAATTCTTCCTTTCAGTCCCAAAACGCAATGTCCAAGAAGTTAGCGCCGATATTTAGCCTGACCTACGACAACCACACTAGTCCTTTGGCTGAAGGTCCTTCAGCGATGACTCAGGACACGCCCACCGCCTCCAAGAAAAGGAAGCCTGAGTTGTTGTCAGGTTCTCGAATGTCGACAAAACGTTCTAAATTTTTGACTTCTAAATCCAACTCCGCCGTACCGCTCGCAGAAAGGCTTCGCCCTCAATGTCTGGACGAATTTTTTGGGCAGAAACACTTGACTGGTCCCGATTCTCTTCTGATGAACGCTCTGGACAATGGTATAGTTGGAAGTCTGATATTCTGGGGACCCCCTGGGTGAGTGAATTTCAAATGTCATTGGATTCGGTATTTATTCACTTCGAGCTGCGGGAAGACCACGTTGGCAAGATTATTAGCACAGCGCATGGATTGCAATTTTAGGGAGCTGAGCGCAACTTCTTCAGGTATGAATGATGTTCGCACCGTGTTCGAAGAGGCGAAAGCATCCCTAGCGCTAACTAGAAGGTAAGACATACTTTTCTTGTGTAAATTTCTTCAAGTTCACGAAAACCAGAAGGACGATACTATTCTTAGACGAAATACACCGCTTTAATAAGGCCCAACAGGTATCATATCGTTTTTCAAAACATTTCACAGATTTTCTGAAGCTAATTGACAGGACATCTTCCTTCCATTTATTGAGCGAGGCCAAATACAGGTATGTAATACAAGAAACGATCCCTGACTATTAAAAAAATGGAAGATGATTGGAGCGACAACAGAGAATCCGTCATTTAAATTGACTGGTGCCTTACTGAGCCGTTGCAGGTAAGTAAGCAAGTTATCACTACACTTTATCAGGCGCTGACATCTTACAGAGTATTAGTACTCGAGCGTTTGACTGACGATGATATTCGGGACATTATCTTCAGTGGCGTAAAGCGAGTCCTGGCACTTGAGCAGACAGAATCCGAAGGAGCAGCTACTAGCATACCTATGGACACAGAACCTTTGACATCACAAGAGTCCTTGTTGCAGCCCGGGTCCTCGCAAGCATCTACCAGTTGCGATCGTTCAATTCCACTTTACCCCCAACTCACAGACCGTACCTTATCTTCTATCGTATCTCTCTCGGCAGGGGATGCACGGACGGCATTATCTTTACTGGAGCTCGTCCTTATTGCTAAATCAGATATTGATGAAGATGCTCTTCTCACAAATTTACGCCGAAGCGTTTCCGCTTCATATGATCGTACAGGAGATAGTCACTATGACATGATTTCTGCGCTGCATAAGAGCGTCCGTGGAAGCCATGGGAGCGCTGCGATGTACTGGCTAGCACGGATGCTGACTGCAGGGGAGGATCCATTGTATATCGCACGAAGATTGGTTGTCTGTGCGAGTGAGGATATTGGGTTGGCTGACCAGCACGCGCTTCCTTTGGTAAGTCAATGATCCTATCTAAAATCAAAATTTAAACTAGTGTTTGCAGGCAATGGCAACTTTTCAAGCTTGCCAGGTTATTGGCATGCCCGAATGTCGTATCAATCTAGCACATTGTGTGGCTTATCTGTCAGAGGCGCCGAAATGTACTCGGGCATATGAAGCATACAATCGGGCAGAGGAAGCGGCAAAACTAAACATGACAATCCCTGTCCCCATGGCAGTCCGCAATGCCCCTACAACCCTCATGAAGGAGCTGGGCTATTCAGAGAGCTATAAATATAACCCAAGTTTTATGTACGCCAATGGTTTTAGAATATTTACTGAAGCGCTACTGAATTCGATTGCACACCAGGCACCCGGTCCACAACGACTATCTCCCAATGACGTTCCGTGGGGATAAGTTCTTAAAGGGACCTGGGGACTGGTCAGACAAGGTGTGGGATGAAGAGGAGTTGTTACGTTGGGAGCAAGAGGATAACGGCGGGCGATTATGGGAAGGCCGCTTGTCTACGCAGTACCATCATGCATCGTCTAGCTGAGTGCCAGGCTGGCAAACCTATCGATGACCTGCAATATTGTCGATCACAATTGAACATAGAGAATGCCTTGCATATTACCAATATCCAATGTTGGTACCTTTGGCTTGAACAAGATAAGTTATCTCCATGTGCTCCGTCCCATGTGATGTATGACGCGCCCCGGAAATGGGGAATGGAACGATGCACACGCTAGAGACATGTGCAGTGTCGTCGCCTGGAGGGGTTGTTCCCGGTGTCGTGTGAGTACGTGCACTAAATTGCCAGCTATGTATATGCCCGTCGCTGAACACATACAGAAGGAAGTTTACGCGAACGGACCTTGTATCGAAGCCGTTTCTAGACCGGCCACACGATTTCAGTACAAGTTTAACAGTACATTACTGGAAAAAGTTGGCGGCTATCTCGGAAGCAGTGTTTATTTTTGAACTTGGAGATGGGATCATACTACATGGTCCTGTCCGGCTACAGGCAAATGTACTTTTCCCCTTGATCAGAATAGCCGCTTATCGGTTTCTTCGCGGTATACATATAGTCTGTACAGCGTCTTTTTTTTCTTCCAGCACCGTCTTCTTACGATGTCTCTGTCTGCTGCAGGAGCGATCCAGCAGCGCTCTAACCCAGAGCTAGTTGCCCCCAGCGAAAAAGCTCTTAGCACTAGCGACGAGAAATCGTTTGACCGCAAAGGTGATATTGAAACAGCCACCTTAGATACAAGCAGCGATGATGCCATCCTCTCCAATGAGCGCGACATAGCTACTCATGTTATTTCGGTGGACGACGACCCCACTCTGAATCCATGGACATTCCGTGCATTCTTTCTTGGTCTTGGTCTCTCTGCCTTTGGAGGTGTGCTAGGTTAGCTTCTTTGCCCCTGTCTTCGAAATCAGCCTACTCACAGACCAATTTTACAGCCGAAATTTATTATTTCAAGCCCGTACGTAGGCAGCAAACTTACCAGCATATGGTCCTCACTTAATCTCCTATAGCAAACAGTTCTCGTCTCATTAATGTTCCTCGCCGTTATCTCCTATGTCCTGGGTGTCTTCATGGAGACATTTATTCCTCGCCGCGGACTCCTACGCTACTTGAACCCCGTAAGCCAACTAGTCCGCATCTATTTTCTAAAACCTTAGAACATATTCTTCAGGGACCATTTAACAAGAAAGAGAATGCCTTCGTTGTTATCATGGCGAGTGCATCTGCCAACTCCGCGTTGGGTACCGAAGTTCTCGCTGTCCAACGGTCAGGAGGCATCAATCTTCGTATCATGAATTTTGCTAATGGGTTCTCGTAAAGCCTGTACTACAACATCACACCTAATCCTGGTGCTTCGATATTTCTCCTCTTCTCTTCTCAGCTACTTGGGTATTAAATTAACTTCGCCGTTCTTGCAGGACGCTTACCAAAGTCTGCAGATACGGTATCGGTGGCATGATGAGAAGTATGTCTACTTTCTAGCTTGTTATCAAAATCAGTATTCATGTCCACCAGGTATTCTGTTATACCCGTCGAAGATGTTGTACCCTGGCGTACTCCCTTTGTTGTCCATGTTTGATGCCCTCTACGAGGAAGGCATGGCTGCACGGAAGAAACTCAGAGTCTTTTACATCGTATTCTCCATGTGAGCCCTTCGATCAGTCTACCTCCCAATAAATCAAGTTTGCTAACCAAAACTCAGTATCTTTATCTGGGAACTTTTCCCAGAGTGGATCTTTCCACTTCTTACCGGGTTTTCCATTATCTGTCTCGCAGCTCCGAACAATGCTGCGGTCTCACGGGTCTTTGGTGGCAGCAACGGAAACGAGGGCCTGGGACTCCTTTCTATCTGCTTTGACTGGCAAGTGAGTGTAAATCCGAACTCCAACGTGAACCTCCCTCTAATTTCGTCTGCAACAGTATATTTCCGGCGGTGTGAACCCTATGGCTATTCCGCTCAAAGCACAGGTATGATTTTTATTATTAGTTTGTGTGCGCCGACTATCTGATATGTTTGCTCGAACAGTTCTCGAATTTCTTGGGCTACCTTCTTTGCATGTGCGATTGCTCTGCTCTCATTCAAGGTCCTACATTGACTTCGACTTACATATAGGGTAGTCTTCGTTGCTGTCTATTACAACAATATCTGGAAGGCCCAAAACTTTCCTTTCGTTAGTCCGCTTCCAGGCCTGCTAAGAGAATATTGACGCCAACTTGCCAACAGCTTTCTCAGCTCCTGTTTTACGAAAATGGAACAGAATACAACCAAACACTCATCCTCAACTCTAACTACGAAGTTGATCCCACTCTCCTCGCTGAGCAAGGCTTGCCATACTACGCCAGTACTTGGGTTGTTTACTTGCTTAGCTCAAATATGGCAAGTTGATACGAGTGTTGAGACTTCCCGCGAATTGACTATTTGAGATTCCAGGCATTGGCAGCCACCTTTACTCACCTTCTCCTCTGGAACTGGGATGATTTACGCTCTGCATGGAGCTGGATGACTTTCTCAGCCATCAAGAAGATGTACGCAAATTTCGATTGGAAGTTCTGGCGAGCCGATGGAATGAGGGAGCAAGACATGACTGATGAAGATATCGACCCGCACTATAAGCAGATGCTGAAGGTTAGTTTTACAGTTTGGTGTATTTATCTTACTAATATGAATACAGTATCCCGATGCTCCCAACAGCTGGTACTTTACTGTTTTCCTCTTGTCCTTCATTGTTGCTCTTGTGGTTATATACATGACCGACTCGACTTTGCCCTGGTGGGTGGTATTGATTGGAAATATTACCTATGCTCATAACTAGCGCAGGTGGGGTTTCGTTATTTCGCTCTTGCTAGCAACTGTTTCCATCCTATTCTTCGGTGCACTCTTCGCTATTACTGGATTAGGGTTCATCATTCAGCCGTACGTTCGGACTTCATTGTGGTCTTCCCTTCTCAATCCACATCAGATTCGTCCAAATGATTGGCGGTTACCTTCACGCTGGCAAGCCAGGTGATTATCCTGTCCTTTATCTAACTTGTCGTGTGATTGACGAAGCGACAGTGGCAAATATGTATTTTGTTCTGTACAGCTACAGTACGTTTTAGCCTTGCGCTAAAACCAGCAATAGGTTGGGCTAACCAGATGGTGCAGATACCGTCACTCAAGCCCAACTTTTACTGCGTGACCTCAAGATTGCTCAATGTGCGCACTTCTCAAGTGTACTGTACAATAACATTCTGTGCTGACTACCGTTCGTAGATGCAAAGCTACCACCTCGCGCTGCGTTCACCGCCCAGATTATTGGGACGCTACTTGGCGCTGTCTTGAACTTTAGTGCGCATCCACATTTCATGGTTGTAGATATTCATTAACAACGCTGATGGGCAGTTATGATGAATTCAATCATTGATAATCAACGTGATATTCTATTGTCTATCCAGGGCACTAACATCTGGTCTGGCCAACAACCACAGCAGTACAACTCACAGGCGATTGCGTGGGGTGGTCTCAGCCATGAGCTGTTTTCTACCGGCCAAAGATACGAATGGGTTCCTTTGGCGTACCTGGTTGGACTCATCGTCCCAATTCCATTCTGGGTCATTCACAGGTACTGGCCGAAGCTGCGTGCGGATTATTTGTATACTCCTGTTATCGCGTATGTCTTGAGATGCTTTGAAAAACAGCATGCTCATATGTTTTACAGCTACTACATCGGATGGCTTTGTGTCGGGATTAACTCATCTATCCTCTCCTACTTCGCAATCGCATTCCTCTCGCAGTGGTGGTTGCGCACGCGTTACCCTCGCTGGTTTTCCAAATACAACTACATTGTCGGAGCTGGTGAGTATTCTCACCTGTACAGAATGTCCATATCTAATCGCGTGATGAAGCCCTTGACGGAGGCACTCAAGTCATGGTGTTCATCCTCTCGTTTGCGGTGCAAGGCGCTGGGGGGACTTCTCACCTGTTCCCAACATGGTGGGGAGCGGAGCAGGGAGGGAATTACGACCACTGTGCCATGCTTACCTGAGGCGTTATTACCACTAGCATTAGTTAGTGGCTCTGTATTTGATAATCACATAAGTAAGGGAATGGGATATGTATATGTATATGTGAGGCAGTACACGTGTATGGTGCCAGTGACCGTGCTTTCAACACGTTCTTAAAGGAAAGTATTTTGCAGCTGTGCGGCTAGAACATGAGGTCTTGGTGAGGCCTGGGCCGCGGCGTTGAAGTGCGACTTTATAGCTACGGGTAGGCCCGGCCCGACAGTGGCACCGCCACGTAGGGGTTGTAAAATATTGAATGCGCCACCTGCACCACTTTGTTCCACTTATTTAATTATTCATCATCCATGAAGGTGTTCATGCGAACTACTTAGCCTAACTGCAGCGCCATCTCCATCACCTCACGTCCTCCAGCTTTCTGCTCGTATCCATCTGTGCAATTTGTCCGCAACGGAGAACAAGGTCCCCTTACGGTAACCACAGCTTTCAACAACAATAGGAACGGTTAGTAAGTACAACGGAACAATGGACGACATGCTTTCGACATGCCCTTCTCATTTAGAGCGTCCTTTATCCAGGTCAGACTATAGACACCCCAGGATCGTTTTGCCTCACTTTCACTTTCACCACTGGCTGGTACTTCCATTCATGATCTCCCTTGTCGCCAGGTTGCGGCACCTTGCCCCCCTTATTGTTATTCTCTTGTCATTAACAGCTACTAGAGCTCAGTCGTTGTGTATGTTCTTTCTATTATGCAGTCGGGCATACTCATGATCTTTATATTCTCCAGTCACGTCGTCTGTGACTTATTGCTCACCACCAGAGACACTCCTCATCCAGCAGTTCGACATCGCATACTTTGCAAAGAATGAGTCGATATGGTTCAACATTTCAGCAGCAAGTGTTGTACGTCTGTTTTTTGCTCATCGAGCGGTGCTTCATTTCTCTGAAGGATCCCAATGTCAACGTCACCGCTAATGTCATGCTGAACGTATATGGAATGCATCCTGTGAACTTCACTATCGATTTGTGTTCGCTCTTCAGCGGGGCGTTATGCCCGTTGCCGATGTATAATTTCACGGGCTCCGATTCCATCCCTCTACCATCCTCTCTTGGGGTTTCTGACAAGATTCCCAGTATCGCTTTCCAAATACCAGATCTTGAGGCATATGGTACGTTTCCGCCGTGGGTCCGGTATTTCCGCTTACGTTTCGTTAGCCCAACTGTCCCTTACGGAAGTGAGCACCGGAACCCTCAAGGCTTGTGTTCAGGCCACCCTTTCGAACGGCTGGTCAACACATCAAGTAGCAGTAGAATGGGCAACTGGTGCACTAGCGCTACTTGCTCTTCTTTCTGCGGTTTGTCATTCATTTAAGCCAGATACTCTAGCACCCTTCCGTCTCTTCGACCTCCTCTATCTATATCAATGGACTGCATCGACAGCCCTCCTCGATCTTAATTATCCTTCAGTCTATCGGGCATTTTCAACCAACTTTGCTTGGGCAATGGGCTTGTTCTCCGCCTCAGCGACTTCTCCCATCCAACTCTCTATCAACAATATGCGACATCTCACCGGAGGCAATATGCCTGATGCCACTGGAGATTCTGCCGTCGCTCTCGTGAACCGCAAACTTAGCCCTTACAATGCTATAACTTCATCAGCTTTTGTTGACACCAACCCATACGCAGGCTTCGGCGTCGAGAACCTCTTGGCACTTACCAATATGACATCGGCCGACTATGTCTCACCTACCTCTGCTCTCTTTGTTCAAGAACTTTCCACTGTTGGTGATGTACAGCTAGTGACACAGACATCCTCCAATGTCCTCCAGGCTGGTGTCCCTATTTATGTCAATTCTGTTGGCATCGCCACGGCGAACGCTTTCATGACTGTCTTCCTGGTTGCTTTGATCATCGTCGCAATATTCCTTTCAATCCTCTCTGTTTGGTTTTGTGTCCTAGCCACCAAAACCCGACTTGGAGGAAATGAAGGATACCTTGTTGAGTGGCGACATCAATATCCTTTGTTTGCTCGTGCCTGGCTGCTGCGCATTGTGAGTATGCCTTAACTTCCGTTAAATTATATTTACTTACTGTCCTTGCACCAGTGCCTGATTATATTCACGCCAGTGACAATATTTGCGCTCTATCAATGGACGCTTCAGGATTCGTGGCTGTCTATCCTCCTTTCAGTCATTTTACTACTTGGGGTAGTTGGCTACCTTCTATATTCCATCTTTCTCACAGTTCGCCTGGTTCATCGTTCGACGCCATATGCACTGTATACGCAACCTGACCACCTAGCTTCTTATGGACCTCTATATGCCATATACCGCTCAGAGCGATTTTACGCAAGCACTCCTCTGATCTTGGCTATTTTTATGAAGGCCCTCTTCATCGCCTTTTCTCAAGCGAATGGTGGTGTGCAGGTCGTTGCAATTCTGATCATTGAATGCGCGCTTCTTGCTTCTTTGTTAGCCCTTCGACCACACAAATCAAGAGCTGCCGACGTGCTTGCAACATACCTTGCCATTACCAGAGTGGTTTGCACTGGTCTGATGATCGCGTTTTTGGAGGGCCTGAACCTAGGAGCAATACCCCGCGTTGTGATCGGCATCGTCATGGCTGTTATCATTTCTATTGCAGTCATCGTCATGTTTATCAATACGCTCGTAAACCTAGGCCTCTTTAGATTCATCCCGGCGCGATACAGGCGGCGGCGGCGGCGTATCATACCTGATGAATCAGTTTTGGAGAAGGGTCCCGAGGATACAAACTGGCGGCCACGGAACCCCACACCACAGCGCAACATTCCACTGCATCCGGATATCAATCAGCCATATCCCGACAGTCCCTCTCAGACTTTAACCGACCGTAGCAGTGCCTATTCGGATGAATCGGGTTCGACAACTGTGGGCTCGCTGCTCCCGCGGCGGTGGTCAATCCAACTTTCTCATCCGGGAACTCACTCCCGGTCTAACTCTCAGTCACAGTACTCGCCAAGTCAATCGAACTATTCACCTTCCCGTTCTAATCATCTGTCAACAGCAACTGCATCGTCGCCACGGCAGTCCATACCGCCTTCGCCACTGCGCACGCACTCATCACCGAATAGCAGACAACCAACAATAGACGAACATCATTCACTTCCGTAGACTTCTTTTTTATGTCACATTGCATTGAGTCAAATCACTCATTCCCGTCTTGCATTGCATATTTTCACGTCGCATTTTCTCACTCGTTCGGACAATGATGATGCATGTAGATATCCCATGAGTCACTTTGCTTATCATTATTCTTTTATAATAATGTTACTTGCGAGTGTTGTTTGTCTTACTGGATGATTCAGTGTTCCGCATGCAAATATTCTTGCTTGCTTTCAAATGAATAATCACGTTATGGCACGTGATTTGAGATTGTATTGAATCGCGTTAAAACGTTCATTCCTGTATTAGTACTTACACGGCTGACAACTGGGCTTAAAGTTCGCCGCGATGAATTCAAAATCCAAGAAACTCGCGAAGCCGAAAGTCCCTGACGGAAATTTAAGGGTCACCGACTTTTTTACACGGAGACCAACACAGTCCCCGACTTTGTCTACACAGCCCAGCCCAGTAACGCTGGCCATGGCCACCCGTTCGCGCAACGGTACAAGGACATCTTCGAAATCTGGCATGCTTTCAATTCACACTGTTTCAAACGGCAAGCAACCTACCAGCACTCCTGTTTTGTCTCCTACGCGCACATCTGTCTCTGGTGGTTTTGCTGCCCTTCGTTCTCCCCCGCCTACAGCATCAAAACCCCAATCTTCTGCTTATCCTACTATTATGAATGCCTCATCTCGTACCATACGCAGCCATAGCTGTACTACACCAAAAAACACCACCGTCACGAGGGCCTGTCAAAGGCGCCCTCGTTCTCCAGACCGACTCTCTGGCCCCCATCCCCTCACCGCGCCTTCACCTGCAAAGTCCCGGTTATCCCAGAAGCGCAAGAGGAAATTTGACAGTGACTCCGAGACTGAACGTCCCGACGGTGTTATATATGTTCAAAAGGCAACCTTTCCCTCCAACTCACCAACACTAGCCCCTCCACCCATCGGGCCTTCCACACCTGTATCCAGTAAAAACATCATATTCAGTAGCCAGTCTGACGAGATGGATCTCGTCATTCCTGTATCAGACACACGTTCTCTCGTTGAAGTCAAGGAACAAATCCAGACGTGGCGCCGGAACACACTTACCTCACCGGCGCCCTCCGTCGGTGACAATAGTCCTAATGACGCAGATATGATGGATGCAGTCCAACTCGCCAACTCAGGAAATATACTTTCCAAAACCAAAGTCAATGATGGTGTGCGCTTGCGCTCTTCAATATCCTCGAGCAGTGCACTTCCTGAGACGCCTCTTCAGTCCTCAGCCTCGCTACCCTCCCCACCTGACACTGAAGGCGCCTCGCCGCTGCCTGTCACACCCCTTGTATCTGATAATACACGCAGGTCTTCTCAAGTCATCGCAAGTATCAAAGCCCAAGCGTTTACGGGGAGTCCCCTGAGCGATGAGGAGATACACTACGCGTACCGTGAACTCGATGAGAGCAGCGATGATGATCTCGAAAGTATGGCTATCCTTCACGACAAGAAGGGCAAGGGAAATAGGTCCGTTTTCTATACACTTCAGGCACTATGGTTGAACTCATTTTCTAGCTTGCCTCTTTCTGTTCCCAGTGGTGATGACGTATTCAGTTCACCCTTATCCAGTGTCCCATCTTCGACTTGTGAACCCTCTACCTCGTATAACCTGCGCAACCGCAATCGTTCCCCTTCTGCCTCACCCACGCACGCAGCAGTCAACACCCGCAAAGCACCCCAAACTAGGATACACACCCGCTCTAGCCGTACAAGTAAACCTACTCCGCTCCTGAGTCTCTCCCGTGTCCTTGTCACCGACGACGTCATTATACCTTCTGAACGTAAGAAGTCCCACAATCCACTTAAAGCGCTTCTCCACGAGAAAAAGACTGCAGAAAAGCGCGGGACCGGGAGTGCTGCGATCCAGCGTGCCGAGCATGCTTTAGGCTTATCTGATGAGGGTGCCGCATGGCAGGCAGTTCAAGAACTTTCACACCACCGGTCGAGCAGCCCCATATTTGGACCAGAGGACGATGTTGTTTTCCTGGGCGAACGCGAAACACTCATTTTGGGTGCTGAGGCTGGTGCAAAGATCGAACAGATTCTTGTCAGCGACAAAAACAGCAGCAAGAGGCCGATGAAGGAAAAAGTTGTCGATGTACCATTTTGGCAAGACATCACAAGTGAGGACAGAATGGACCTTGACAAAGAATATGTGGTAAGCTTCGGAGATGGCAGTGATCACCCTATATTGGCACTTTTGCAGCACTTAAGTGGAATCAAAGGTGCATGATTATCTTGCAGACAATCTCCCAGACTCACTTTCTGCATAGCTACTGATCAACTGGCTTTGATACTATCCTCCGGAGTGCTCAACGTCTTAGGTCCTGAGGAGAAGTCTACTATTGTTTCTCCTCTTTTTGCACTGGGTACGTGTTCCACATTGCATAGTGACGACTTTGTATGTTCACCTTGTACATGTTTAGCCACAGGGCAATCCTGCCTCTCTGACGTTGCAAGACATGCTCTGCATAGTTTGTGGAACGCATCATCCTCCACGTCTAAAGCTACACTCCGTTTTGGTGACATCGTTTCTGCGTTGGTCACCCTTGGCGCTCGCCGCGAAGTAGCAGAATATCTCCACTGGGCTGTCGGCGAGGACAAGTGCTCATTAATGATCACCCATGAAGATCGTTTACGTGTTGTGACTGGACTGGTAAAGCTGGTGGAGATTGCTGGTCGGTGAGTATAGGTTTCCTTCACCCTTTAGACATGAAATGTATTCATGCATGATTGCACGATGTGCCACAGAACAGGGAACTTAGCGACGGACGATATCCCCGATGTCCTATTGAGCTTGGTGCTCATTGGACTCGACAAAACCACTTCGAACGAGCTGAAGGCCTGCTTAAATTTGGCCATCGACAGCATCTCCCAGGTCATCGATACGCAAACTGTGAGTTTACCTTTCCAACTACCCATCACCTATCTGAGCATCTCGCAGCACACTTCTATCCACCGGCGACTTCTCAACTGCGTATCTACTCTCACGCCAGCTAACAAAGCGCATTTCGTTTCATTCTTTAGCAGTGGGAGTGGCCGTACGCGGCATATTGCACAGTGGCTTGCATACGCACTCTTTTTTCCAGAAAGTACGCCCTCCGTATGTATATCTACTTCCAGGACTGTGTTATATTTCACTGATCGACATAACTCACAGGATGCGCTCCCTCAACTCGACCCACTTATCCTTCTACTTTCACCTACGGCTAGCTCCGATGAGCTCTTCGATGTCACGAACGCAACTGCGGATTTTGAGGATCTCGGGCATTACTTCGCCATTCTTAGTGTTGCCATTGCAAACATTGAACCCTATGTTCACGAGGAGAGTTCGCTGTCCCAGTCGATTTCTCGCCAGCCGTCCATAGACGATAGCCCTAGGAAGGGTCAGAAGCCTCTCGTTCCCCTTGAGCTACTCCTGCAGGTGTTAGAGGTCGCGCAGGGGCGTATTGGTGGGTGTTTCCTCGACATAGTATTTCATTCAGTATTGATGGTGGTTTGGCGCAGTTGATACACGTGCGGCGCACCTGGACCGCTCACGCACCAAGTCGGCGATGCACCGCCTTCAGATGCGCGTACATTATCAACGCCAGGCGCTCAAGGCCTCCGGAGGGCGGGCGATGCCAGCAACCATCCAGCATTACTTCGGCCCCAAGGAAACTTGAATTACTATTCTTTTCGGTTCATCCCGTGGGTGCCTTGCTGCTCTGTCACGCAACTTCAGCTGTGTTAACTTCATTTGCTATACGCATTCACTCATCCTGATGCCCATTTTGTCGTCGCGTTTATTGCTCAGATGACGTCATTATCGCTCGATACACGCTATCCCTTTTCCTCGCCTACTGCAGTAATGTATTCTGTCCATTATATCATGCTTACCGTAGATGACATTAGTGCCTCATGTTATTGCAGAATCAGTATTTTAATTATTTTTACTCGGATCGTTCAGACCAGGAGCATTTAGTGTTACGAATGTAGACAACCTACTGTTTTCTCATCCTTTATTTGGATAGAGGCTAAGGTGTGAACCTATAGCGCTACAATACGCATTTCTTGTATACCTATCCCTCGACGTCGTCCGTTATAATTCATGTACCGTAAATATACGTGCTGCAATTGACGCCCCTTGAAAGTCATGATGTATGTCTTATCCATCGGAGGCTAACGGACTTCCAGCCTGCCTGACACCCTTCTTAGCAGCTAGCCGTGGATCCACGTCCTCATACAGATCATCTTCATTAAGATCAAGTTCGATATCCCATACTGGCGATGGTTCACGAGGAGGTCGGGATAATAGTCCAGAAGATGCGACTGATAGAGAGCTGTCAGGATCCCATACTGGACTCTGGCTGCGCACGGGAGCTAATCCTTTCGCTTTATGATGTAACACGCGCTGTGCAGGTACGGAGTCTGATGAAAGTGGTGGTTGTACTGTCGAACTTGACGCAACAGGTCCTGCCACCTCTGAGAAATTCTCTGTAGCGGATGCGGACACCACCGCGTCATCAGTGCCCGATGGAACTTGCGAGCCCACAGAAAACACAGCGCTGGTGGCTCGGTTTCGGAATGGTTTGTCGAAGGCATCTTTGATGCGACGAACTTTTACAGGGCCAAATCCTGGCAAGGTCTGCAGGCGATCAGGAGATGCGTGAGCTATGTCGGCGAAGCTCTAGAGCATTAGCTAAGTATGGTTGGAAGTAAGGATGGTGGTAAATATGACACACCCCGAGCGACGAACGCAATGTCTCCACGTCCGTTTTGTTCACCTTATTGATGCTCGTAAGCGCAGTACGAAGAAGTGCATCGTAGTCCTTATCCACACGCTCCTTGATAAGATCTGGTGGTTTATGCTCGAACTGCTTGAATGTAGAGATGTATTGCCCAGCCTCTTCGATGCTGCCAGGCGTCATATATTCTTCAAATGAGGATAATAGTGGAAAAGTACCTCCATGCAACAATGATAGTGATGTTGTTAATGAGGCAGACCTATACGAGCTACATGAAGCTAAGAACTGAGAATTCAAGGGAAATAATAGACCTTGGTGAGCTCCCGGACTGGCTCTTGATGCTCTGTCTACGAGCAGAGGAGTTTAAGGAGCTCTGACTGGAGCACGAACACTACTCACAACATCGCAGATAATGAGCAGGATTCTAAGATTATAGGAATGCCCAAGTTTCTCTATGCGTGTGTGAATGTATTCTGGATGCAGGCGATGGTACTTGAGACTAGAAAAGTCGATGTCAAAGGTGCAAAAAGGTACCAGAAGACAAAGTGGACCTCAGGAAGAGAATACAGGTAGTGCGCCCCACTTGAAAGTCTGGGACAATGTCACCGAATTCTTTGCCAACATTGCGGATGCACTCGAGGACGGGGTTCAAACGCTAGGGTCATGTAAATGAAGTTAGTGGGGACATTGCGATGGGACACTGCCAACCTGGTTGGGATTGATGATGATATTGTTGCCTATGCCGGGCTGTACGATTGGAGGCTTGGACTTGCGCGGTCCCGACACACCCGCCATAAAATAGATGTTACAAAGTCGCGTCCAACTTGAAAGGTCGGTTACGACAGAGCCCTGCCCACATGATCACTGGCATGTCACTCGGATGTACTAAACACTAGTACTAGTACTCGCGCTTCTCACCACACGTCCACTGGCATCTTCAAGTTGTCAGCTCCTTGTAATGGACAAGCTACCTACATATTACTACCCGGCCGACCGCCCGCGGCGACGCTGGAGTAGGCTCACCTTTGCACTCACCCTCTCCGTCTGTTCAGCTATTTCTCTGGTATACCTATCTCAGTTGGTCTTCCTCGGAGAGCAATCCGTCCAGCTTCCCCTTCATGCTGAGGAGACACTGCAGAAATGTCAGATGCTCCACACTAAGCCTGGTCCACTTCCCGATTTCCACAAGCGCACACAGTCAGATCGTTTCGTCAAAGGAACCCGTGCGACTCTCATTCGAAACGCATCCATTTGGACTGGAAATGCGGAACAGTATGAGATCCTCCAGGGAGATATCTTGCTCGACATGGGCATTATCAAGTTTGTTGGACATACAACCCAGGATATGTTCAGTAAGTTCAAGGATTTGATCACATTGGATGCAGGTGGAAGTTGGGTCACACCTGGGTATGTGTGCACGCGATCAAATAGTGTCCTTCTCTGACCTTACATCTCTACACCCAGCATAGTCGACCTTCATTCTCACTTGGGCGTCGATAGCGCTCCAGCCCTCAAGGGCGCTAGCGACACCAACTCACTCAAAGGTGGTTTCTTGTCCCAGCTGCAGGCATTACATGAAATATAACTTTCTTCGCAGGTCCCGTCCTTCCCTGGCTTCGCAGCCTCGATGGGCTCAATACGCATGATGATGCATACAGACTCAGCATCTCCGGAGGTGTAACGACTGCGAATGTTCTCCCCGGTTCTGCTAATGCTATCGGTATGACCATATTAATCCCTCTATGTCAATACTAACATTCCTTCAGGCGGTCAAGCCTTTGTTATCAAGCTCCGCCCCACCGCAGAGCGCTCTCCTTCATCCATGCTCCTTGAGCCACCTTTTTCCATCAATGGCACCCATGTTGATCTAACTTTACCTCCACGATGGAGACAAATGAAGTGTGCCTCACTTTCCTAAATTTGGTATTCTCATTCATTTTTTTTCACGCAGACATGCGTGCGGTGAGAATCCCAGTGAGTTTCCACCCTTTACTCATCACACATATACTTATCTACTTGAAGGCCGTGTGTATGGTAATACGCGGATGGACACTTTCTGGGCTTTCCGACAAGCGTGCGTTATACAGCCTTTTCGTAATCTATTTTTATATATCTGTCACAGATATGACACCGCTCGCCAGCTTAAAGAACAACAGGATGCGTATTGTACTCGTGCGCTGGCAGGTGAATGGGAAGGCCTCGGCGAGTTCCCGGACAACCTACAGTGGGAAGCGCTCGTCGATGTGTTGCGCGGACGTGTGAAGGCATGTTTCAGCATTATAGTCTTGCTATGTGGGACAATAGGCTAATCTAACTTTCCTCAAAATAAGGTTCACACGCACTGTTACGAGGCAGTTGACCTAGATGACTTTGTCCGTGTGCGTAACTGTTGAAGTGATGGTTGTGCTAGTGCTAGTGCTGACGAGGTTGGATAACAGCTTACGAATGAATTCCAATTCCCGGTCGCTGCATTCCACCATGCTCACGAAACATACCTTGTTCCAGGAACTCTCAAGCAGGCATATGGTACATTGGTATCATTTGCTGAGCTTTTCTTGTATTGATGTCTGCTGCAGGTCATACCCCTGCAGCAGCCCTATTCGCTACGAACGCCCGGTACAAGCGTGAGGCGTACCGTGGGTCCGAATTCGCTCCGCGCATTCTGGCTGAGAACGGGATTGACGTGGTGATGAAGGTTTGCATCTTTGTCTCTCCTGGCTCCTATTTCGATGTGAATCTTACTCATAGAGCGACCATCCTGTCCTCAACTCTCGATTCCTGCTGTACGAGGCGCAGCAAGCGCACATGTACGGTCTCCAAGCAAACCTTGCTCTTGCAGCCGTTACCTCGACACCCGCACGCATCATGGGGCAGGATCATCGAATTGGATCAGTGCGTGAAGGTTTGTTAATGAGTCTCCTTTGTGATACATCATGTACTGATCTATCTCTAATATCAGGGTATGACGCTGGTTAGTTCACACGTTGCATCTCATGCTGTGAATTGTGACTCATACGAGTCTCAGATCTTGTCCTCTGGGATAGCCACCCTCTCGCGCTGGGTGCAACACCCCAACAGGTCTGGATCGATGGCATCCCCCAACTGTCCGAGCCCGCCGTTTCCATTAAGCCTGATTCCTTCCAATATGTCCCGCGAACACCAAACTTCGACCTTGAGGCTGCGGCGGCGATCAAGTATGAGGGTCTCCCACCCCTTATGCCGAAAAGGACAGAAGATATAGTGGTGTTTGCTAATCTCAGTAGTGCGTTTGTAGCAGATAACGTAGGTGTAGTGAGTGTGGCGGATATAGGAAGGGAAAGTGTGGTAGTTGTAAAGGAGGGAGAGGTGCTATGTTGGGGTGTGGTGGCGGCTTGTTCAAACTTCATAGTCGACAATGTCCAATGGATCGACCTTGAGGGCGGATCTATCTCGTGCGTAATGAACAACATTCAGATTACCTGTCTGTTCAATCTGACCCATCCAGTCCTGGCCTTATCTCGTATGGTTCCCCACTTGGATTGGAAGAAATTCAGGGCGAGGGGTCCACGCATGACGGTCCTGTTTTCGACCCTCTCACTGACTCTGTTCCAAGCATTCTCGCAGGGAGTGAGCTGATTAAGGCTGCAGATGGTCTCCAGTTTTCTGGGCGTGACACGCTGTAAGCCGTCTTTTGATTGGCGCTTTCTAGCTGACATACGGGCCAAAGTCTTGCTTACCGTGCAGGTGTCACCATGGGCATCACCCCCCCAAGCTCGCGTGGGCTCATTGCAGGGTTGAGTACGGTATTTAGCACTGGTGCAGCGCACAGACTCGAGAATGGAGCTGTCGTTCAAGACATTGCGGCACTTCATGTGCAAATTGGTCACTCGAGCACAGGACCAAGCGTCAGCACGCAAATCGCGACCCTGAGGAATTTGCTGCTGGGTGATAAGAGCGTTAACATGTTTGCTGAGGTTGCCAAGGTTCAAACTTGCTACTTATTGCTGAATTGTGTGTTGATGTACGCCATACAGGGACTAATACCTTTGGTCGTAGAGGCTCAGAATGCGGATATCATCGCCTCATTGATTCAGCTGAAGAATGAGGTCAAGGCATGGACTGGTGTTGACATACAGCTCACTGTCACTGGTGCTGCCGAAGCCCATCTTCTTGCGAAAGAACTTGGCGAGGCGAGCATCGGTGTCATCCTCACACCTTCCCGTCCCTTCCCAGACACATGGGAGTCTAGGAGAATGTCAGTGTTTACCGCTAGACTAAATAAACAAACTTATTCTATACCACAGATTGCCTGGTCCGCCATTGACCCAGGAGAGCGCCTTTACTACCCTGTTGGCACATGGTGTCACCGTTGGGATTGGTATTTCAGAACAGTGGAGTGCTCGTAACACGCGCTTTGATGTAGCTTGGGTATGCGCTTTCTCCGTCGACAAATCTCTTACTCATCATGTCATTATTAGGCTGCACTGGAGAGCAATGGCAAGATATCCAAGGAACAAGCTCTCGCACTTGGATCAGTCAACCTCGAGAAGCTGTTGGGAGTCCGACCCTCTGGATCAAGCGGTGACCTGGTCGCAACCCGCGGCGGCACACTCCTCGACTTCGAAGCAAAAGTCGTAGGCATCATCGCACCTCGCAGGGGCGTTGTAGACCTAATCTAAATAACGGTAGGATAGCCGTAGGATGACGTTCAAGATAACAGTACATAGGAGGGAGCCAGCTCCCGAAATGACAATGTTGTGATACTTGTAAATAGTGCTTATTGCAGTCTTTGTGAAAGAGACTGTTTGATATGCTCCCTGATTAGCGGGAGGGCTTTCATGATGAGCTTGATGGGTTTACTCTCATCTACGTCAAATCAGATCATCACTGAGGTTGCGTATGGGATGCACGCACCGATCTGAAGGACTCTACCATGTCTCTTAAGGATCTTCGCTTCAGGAGCAAACGCTGGGTGCTCTGGATGGACTATCACGATCGAGTTCTTTGCGACAAGTCATCAGATAGGGCAGCAGCCACTACACAAGATGCGAACCTTGGAGTACCACGCTCGAAGCTGCTCTGAGTCCTTGGGTATCAACGGGATCTTCATACTTCCCACAACCTGTATCACCGCGTCGACATAGCGAATCATGTTGGCGGCTAAAGGAGAGATGAGCTTTCTCCCGTTATGCTTGAAGGATGAGTTACATACGACGGCTCTCAATAAGCTCCATCAGCGCATGACATCCGGGACCATGGCCAATAAGGATGATGTTTTTCGCTCCCGATAGCCTTAAAACTCTTAGCTTATATAACAAGACAAGTAGATGAGACGCCTAACTGCAAATAGTTATCCCATAGGTATGTAAGAACATCCCGCGTCCATGAATCCACATGCTTGTGTCCACGCTGGAGCCAATAAGGATTCAAGCTGAGGATGAATTGCAACACACGTACCGGCGGAGGTGAGGCAAACGGTCTCGGAAAGACATTGACGTCAAGCAGAGCATAGTTTTCTTTCCTCACCCACGAAATAAGTTCTTTCGAAAAATCAATCTGGGACCATGTCAGTATTAGTTGAATAGGCAGAGTATCAACATGGAAAACTGACTAGGTATGAGTTCTCCATATGCACGTCACATGTCGGCTTTCCATTTAGTTCTATGCGCAGATTCCCGCTGCAGTAAAGTTAGCCAGTGAACAGCATGGCGGCGGGCAGATACTCACAACTCATGGACGAATACGATGATAGTTGAATTCTCTAAGAAGTCGCTCCTGCATTTTGCTCAGCTAAACGAAGTGGTTAAAAGGCAAACTACACACGTGCACATGACTTGAGAGCCGAAACGCTCTTCGAACATTTTGGTCATTAATGGAACCTGGAGCATTTGGTATTCCGTATACAGGAAGTGTTGTCTGTGGCCCTTGAGAATTTCTGCGACGAGTTAGTGAAAATCGAAAACAAAAACGAAAAGTACGATTTAGAAAGCCATTACCTGGAATCGAGAAGGTAATTTCTCCAACCTCTACCAAGAAGTTCAATTATTTACCGCCAGATAACAAGGAGACACCAACCTTCGCGGGGTTCACAGGCTTTGGGGTTCACACTCTTCCAGTATTTGCTTTGTTCCATAGCGACCTGCCAAACCGTCTCTGTCCCTGTTTCTGAAGCAACCATAGGGGGGAGCTCAGGGGGAGCCTCGCCAAGCAGTATGCGAGCAACCGCGAGAGCAGAATTAGATATTGAGTCAAGATTATAGCCACCCTATTAAAACCAGAATGAGAAAGACACCGACACTGACCAAATCACTTCTTCAAAGTTACCTCTAGAGCGACGACTAAATTCCCACCTGCAAGCCCAGATAACATGTGTGTCATGTGTGCGTACCCTGCCGGAGAAACGAAACATTCGCCAAGATCATCTCCTGCAGCAGCGTCGAAACCAGCTGAGACTTCGCGCAATTAGGACCTGAGCAATGTAAAAGTATGAAGGAACATACTGATTACTAGGTCTGGTGCAAATTCCATCCCTATCGGCATGACGATTTGTTGGAAGGCGTGTATATAATCCGCATCTGTCATACCCTTGCGCGGCCAAGGTACGTTGACAGAGCTAGGTCGCTCAATTTTGGTGAGGTTAGCAGGGAATGCACTTACTAGCCCAGCCCAGCGCCTTCGCCACAAGATTCCATACTACCAAATGGACCGCAAGGGTAAAACTGCCCTCGCTCATAGCGATGTAATGAAATGTACAGAACAGAATCATCGTCATTGAAGGCACGCTGTGTTCCATTACCTATACCAGAGTTTATGTGATGAAATTTATTCAGCGATTTACGTACCATGGTGTACATCCCTTCAAATGACTGAGTGAATGAACAAAGGGCAGATTGCGAAGACCTACCAGTCGAGGATCAGAATCTTTCTGACCGGAGTGAGCATTTGTGTAACCTTTGCAGCGACGGCAACATTGTTAAAAAAACAAAAGCCCATATGCTCCTCAGGCTCAGCATGGTGCCCGGGAGGTCGTACTATTGCAAAAGTCTTCTTCAGCTCACCACGGGCCACAGCGAGACAGGCCTCAATCACGCCTCCACAACTCAAGCGTGCAGCTTGAGTAGTACCGTTCATGACATACAGAGAAAGGGACTCATAGTAAGCTTCTGATTCGAAGATTTCGGACTGGGTCATTGCTGAAGAAGTAGGTAAATTCACCAATTAAGCAATATATCTTATGCATGAAACGCCGGTGCGAACGTGATTTACGAGCCACAACTCACATTGTATCGCAAGGACCTTGTACCAGTGTTCTTGAGAGTGGACAAGAAGGGCTTCATCCTTTTTTACAGGTCGAATCGGGATTTGCTTCATTTGCTGCAGTAAATTCGCGTCGCGAATTGTCGCGCGAATTCTTGATATTCGCTCTGGTTGTTCTGGATGCTGACCGGTCTCCGATGCATGAAGCATCATGTCTGAAGAGTATACATAACCGACCGTGAAATGAGGGAAGCGGTGTGGCACGGAGATGGCGCGTTGGACAGGACTCAATGGAGGTTGGATTTGTACTTGATTTTGGTGCGACTCTTCTCCATCTACGTCCATTGAAGCTCCTGCGAACTGTTCATCCATGGTGCTCAGTGCCAGCCGCGCAGCGAGGAATATAAGGTGAATGCAAGAGCCTGAGCAGCCTGAGGGTTAGGTAGATAAAGCAAGGCCAAACACCACCCAAACTGATCAGTATTACAGGTCACAGGGTGAGCGCTCAGGCCAGCTTAGCGCTGAGCACAACAGGTGAGATGTCACCATAGCAATCATACCCGGCTGAACTCTGTATTTTTTGCTAACTGGAGCTTGCACAGCCGCTTTTGTCCACGTCGGTGTGCGTCCGAGCCCGTTATAATTAATGGCTTGAGTCCCCGTACCGCCTTCCACGTTTCACCCACCCCCACAACGTGTGTTGGAGATCTCTAGATCTGGCCTCTCATTTCTTCCTCACGACCGGCATTCATTACTCGTCGCATTTACCGCCATGGCTTTCAACCTGAAGGACTATTTTTTGTATTCTCCGTACTTCTGTTGCTGCATCCCAGTCCGGCTCGGGTTTGTCCTAATGACATGTCTTTCTCTCCTGTTTTCTGGCGTGTTATCTATTCTGGTGTGGTTTGAGCTTTCTCGTGCGCACTCAGATCCTTCATACCATGTGACATCAGACTGATCGTGCCCCTAGATTCCTATTCGTTGTCTAACAAGGAGAAAATTATATTTTGGATTGTGGGTGTTGTAGAAGTTACATTGTTTGCTGCATCCACCATTGGGTGCGCTTCATCATGTACCTATCTCGCTATTGAGGTCTTTGCTTACTTATGATCTTCACCTAGATTCATTGGTGCAGTTGCACGCAAGCCACGGTTCGTCAAGGTCTACGCCTACTTCATTTATATCCATCTTCTACTCAATACCATCGCCGGCATTTATTTTCTCGTCATCATCCGCCAGAGCAACAGACAACAGATAGTCGACGAGTGTTACGATATACTCACCGACAAGCCATCGCAATCGAACTGTCAAACCCTTTCGAACGTCTCAACGTACGTTTTCATTGCTGTGGTATCGTTTGTGCTGCTCCTCGAACTATGTGCGTCCTCTCCACGGTGCTGTGCTCCATATTAACGAAGGTTGATCATAGATGGTGCTCTCATCGCTACTCGTTATCTCAACAGACTCACAAAAGAGAAGAAGGTCGAACACAATCACAAGTTAGGATTATACCACGCTGTTTCTGGCCCCGAGCCTCTTAGGCATTCCCGTAATGCAAGCGGCATGTCTGATGACATGGAAATGCTTCGTCCTCGAGACAGTACTACTTCCTTTTTATCATATGGAGGAGCGTATGGTTATGGTGATGGCGTGATCGACATAACCCATCAGCCTACAGCCTACGAGCCTATTCCGACACATAGCCCCGATATACTCACCCACAACGAACAGTCGTCACAGTCGTCAAGCACACCCACCCATCATCAACAACCAACGCAGTCAAGCACATCTCCTCCGTCTAGTACCTCTTCACGAGCCTTCCGTGCACTTCCTCCACGACCGTCGAGTAGTACGGTTACTGAAAACTCGTCGACACATCAGTTACCACAAATATGGGATGATGCGCCGAAGTTGGCGCGTAGTCCTGTCCCCCCTTCGGACTTCTCATACAAACCATCAACGCAATCGAATATTGACCATGATCAAAGGTCAACGTCAACACATACGGAGGTTTCAACGAATGCGCACTCTGCATTGATGGATCATGCTTCCTTCATGTTGTCAAGATTCTCTCTACCCTCTAGTGCTCCGCCAGTCCCAGATCTGCCGCCGCCATATCGTCAGTCTGGGAGATAGCATGGACTTGGTTGAATAATATTCCGACCCGCATGGACTTAACTTTCTACCGCTACTACGACATCCATCTTTATTTATTCAATGTTGTTGAAGTAGATTATCTGCAATAACGCATGGGCATGATGTCTTCCTGTGTACGTTTGTGTATTTTTGAGCCAACGGAAAGCTGTGCGGCGGTTAGACTCGTCTGACAACATGTCCAAACAGCTGACCTCGATGCCATCTTCCAACTGGAGCCAGTGACGAATAACATAGCGACTAGACGGTGAGATATACTAGATGTCATGCACAAGCGCTATGACGCCCAACGCCAGCACATCATCGACTCCGTAAGCTTTGTGGGAGAGTTTCTGATGATTGCCATGCTCACAATGAACCGCATAGCTTCATAACCTCTTATTCCACTTGCATGCTATCTCCTTCTTCCTGGCACCCTCACTCGTGCCCTTGGTCACCAGAGCTATATGTTGCCAATTCCTGTGCTACAGACCAAGGGAAGTCGACCCCAAAGTCTCTCTGCGGGCGTGGTTCCTGCTCACCGTCATCCTCAATATCCCGAGCTTATGGTTACACGCACGAGAAAGTACGGTTGAGGCGAGGACGGTCGTACTGGATTTTGTTGGAATGGGTGCGTTCTAATATATTTTCTGGCATTTGAGAAAACCGAAGCCATCCACTCGCAGGGTTTGCACCCTCTAAAGCACACCTTCTTCTGCTTGACGTCCTCATCCTATTCCTCCAATTATTGCTGGAAACCCTTACATACGAAAAGTCGTTACAGCAGTCATCATCAACGATCTCCGAGGTTCTCCTCCCATATCCTCTTGCTCCCCAACAATTATCACACTCAAATGAGGATGAACAGGAGAAACCCTCCCGTAACGAGCGAATATACATGGTAGACGTACGCCTGATGCCCCTGATCCACCGCATCCGACAGCCGGCTCCAGAACCAGTAGAGCGACCGGACGTACTTCCTCTCCCTAATACCAGTAACCTCCCCACGATACCTCACCGCTTCCGATCTCTCATGAGAATGAGAGAAGAAAGGACGCGCCCTTCACTGCCCGAACCTTACACGACAGTTTCGGACGGCCAAGAGAATGTTGAGACAGAGCAGAGACTGCCGGGGAGCATGGAATAGATAATGCTAACTACTAAGTAGTAGTCTTAATATATTTCAACGGCATGGTTTTACTGAGTTGTACACACCAACCCGGATCCATATTATTGCCATAGGGTATCTCCCATTTGACAAAGTATATGTATCACCATTTGCGTTTCATCTTGAGACACTGAAATATCGGTGAACTGTTCCCTATATGAGAAGGACGTGTCACATACAGCTTCACGCAAACACTGCCCGAACTTGTCGAACTCCCGCTTACAAGAATCCTTCCGGACATCGGTATAAGTAAGAAGAATGCATTTTCCATACGCCGTAGCATGTGTAGAACAGGTAGTGGTCGAATGTAATGCTAACTGTCTGAGAGGTGCGCTTGTAGCCTGCTGTGTCTTGGCCGCCATCTGCATGATGGATGAATTCGTTGAACTTCAAGTCAGAGAGTTTGATTGAAATTTGATTAAGCCTGAAAATATATATATAATAAAGTTGTTGTTATTATGTAATCAGTAGTATGGGGTGAACTTAGGACCACTGGCATCACCATGGCGCAGCTCTAAACACTACTAGTACTACTACTAGCTTCGGTGACCCGGGCACATTCTATTCACTGAAAAGCTCAAGGCAATTGGCTACCGAAAGCTGAAACAGCGGAAAGTGCGGTATCACTCAGCACCTTCCACACTGCGTCACCTCTACTGCAAGTGAGAGTCACTGCGACATGCTCAGAATTTACCTCTTGGTTTCCTGCATCTCCATTCTCATAGCCTCAGTGATCTACATCTTCTACTTGAACCGTATTGTTTCTGGATTCATCAGTTTTCTCTTACGAGTCAAGTACTGGCGAAAAGGAAGCTCGAGTATATGGGTTCACATTGGTCGGTCCTCTAGTGGGCTCGATTGAGCGGCATACTTAAGCATCTCTCAGGTTCCATACACTTCTCAATTCTCGCAGGAAGGATTCTTCTCAAAGATGTCAAATACCATTCCAGTAATATGACCGTCAAGGTCGTGACAGCTCAAATATCTTGGAGGTATTGGTTACGCGTGCCTGCTACTGAGGATGATCTGAATAACGCGCATGTTGGGGGAGAAGACTGTAAGACTGCATTTATTCGACAACTCTATGTATCGAATAACCTGTACCCGCCCTCACAGTTAACCATACGTTGGCATTCCCATCTTGTCGGATCAAGGTATCTGTCCAAGGATTTGAATGGTTCCTATACAACAAGACTGCAGCATATGATAATATTATCTCCCAAATGCATGCCAGGACAACCCCTCATCCAGAGCCTGCCGAACCTCGCAGAATGTTTTCTCGTACTTCAGGAGCCGAAGGTAATACAATCCATTTCTTATTGTTCATGCTGGACATATGGTTTTTATTAGGTCTTGGATTTTATCCTCCCGCTGCACTGGCAAATATCAGAGCTCCTCCCCTCATCCATGCCGCGTTGGCCTGGATTAAACGCCAAACGCCCTATCTGGATCCGAATGATATTTTACCTATTGCACTGGAGCTATCTAAGGTCGCCATTACATGTGGTAATCCATCTACTCCTAGTTTATTGGTCGCAGAGTGCCATAGAGCAGAAGGCACTTTTGGGATTGTTCAAGTCCGCCTCTTTATCTTTCACGCACACTTGATACTGATATCATAGACAGGCAAGGTCAAAGTGCGACCTCTATAAGCAACTTTTGAATTTGAAATTTCAGAACGTCCTTGTGCAACTCGTCGAGAACGATAACTACCAAGGTACCATGCCACCAATTGGTCATAGTATTCGTGAGAAAGCGGAGGAATCGAGGTCTGTTGCCTTTGTGCATGATGACTTAAACTGATGCCGTTGTTGTGCGGTAATTAGGTTCGCGGAGCTCGTTCCTCTGGCATATCTTTCCTTCCGGGCATTCTCAAAGGTTTGGCGAGGGTTGAAGTTGTATTCATCAACATTCGCTCGCACCTCGTCCATTAACGATAGCCGTACAACTGAAAAAATCGCCGAACCTATGCCAAGCAGACAATCAACCAAGTGCATCGATGAAGATACATCTTTTGGCGCTGACTTCACTGTTCTGGAGTACGCTATTGAACGGCGGGTTATCGAGGCCCCTCTTTTGGAGCTATCTTATTTTACGGATGTCGTCGGTGATGTCCCTGACACACGGGAAGGCCAAAGTGGCATTGGATTGGAGTCCTATGACATCGGCAATGGCGACCTATCTCCTGAGTGGGGTGTAGATCTGGTAATAAGGAAGGGAATTCTTCGTTATGGACCATGGGCTGATCGTCAACGGTGATATTCTTGAATCTCTGAGAGAGAATATACTGATAGTTTGAACTCTAATTGTAGAGTCCATCTGCAGCGGACTTTCTTCCCGCCATCATATTTTGACATGGCGACATCAAAACGCCTTAGACCAGGAGATAAGCGCACGTGGACTGCGATGAAGGTATTCATTGAGCTTCGTGATGAGACGGTCTTCTACATCCCTTTTCGGGAGGCTTCAAAGGTAAATTCGTGGCAAGTGACTTGCCTCTTCTTTTAATTCTTTTGTTAGAACTGGCAATGGGATGGCATTAACAGGAAGCGTGACCACGCAGCTCTGCATTGCACTGCAGGTGACAGCTCCTCGATCAGCTACCTTCTCCCTATGGTTATAGGTCCCGACGGATACGAGCCTCGTTTGGAGATCCATTTGGATACAGTTTCTGTAACGTCGAGCCTCAATGATATCAGACTCATCGCAGCCGAGTCATGTCGCGTTCGTATCGCATCCATCATATACCATGGCATGTACGCTAAACAATATTCAGGTTCATGCGTCATTTCCAACACCGCTCGTATGGAACGCTGAGCGACGTTGGTCATTTTCAGTCTCTCTTCGTCAGCCGACCATATATATCCTGCGAGACCACGTCAATATGTTCACCGATTTGACGCGTGACTGGACCTCTGGCCCACCCACCGGATGGAACCACTTTGTGCCCACTATCTACGTGTTTGAACTTTATCTGCACCAATTTGAGCTCAATCTCTATGCCAATGATCAGAACATAATTGATAAACCTCTGGTCAGGGGAGAGAATAGTTCGTGGATTTTACTGTTTTCCCGCAGACATCCTAATGCGCTAAAATTCAGCGTTGGTAACGATCCGTGCGCCGAGTTTAAGCACTGAAGTCACCTTCTCGTCGAACAAATATCAGCCCGAAGCGACATCCATTCCGTTCACTGTTAATATTCCAGACGTAACTGTTTCTCTCTCCTTACCGCGGTGGAATACGCAATACATCTATAATTCAGGGAAAGAACATCGTGTACTCCACGCGGCGACCTTCTGCGTTGTAGCCTCGTATTACTTCTGGTCCGAAGTTCAGACTGAAAATATTGACCAATTAAAACTCACCGTCGAGGTGCGTCTGACCTTTTACTGGTTATATTCTACTCATTGTCACAAAGACTAGTCAAGTCGCGTACAAAGCCCTCGGATGGTCTGTTCGGTACTTCATGGTACTTCGGGACAACTATCTTGGAAATTTCACCCATTTCTCTACACTAGTGGAGTACCTTGAAAAGCGGAGCATGTCTGCATTCGGTGGGGACCCCCTAGAGATGAAATATCAGCCAAAGAAAGTCAGCAAACCAGCATTTTGTCTTGACATTGCGCTGAAAGATAAGATGTAGGCAAACTCACTCCAGGTTCAAGTGTCTGTACTATTACAGTCCGGATCAATGCTTTTACCTGCGGGTTTGCCTGGCTACGAAGTGAGCATAGCAAGTGAAAGACCCCTCGATGATATTGGTGCATCCATGATCATGATTTGCCCAGAACTTCAACTGGATTTACGACTGCATGACTATTTCATGGGTAAGTCAGCGTCAGATGGTTGAAATATTGGGCTGACTTGTGTAACAGATATGTCACTGAATCTGAACGTAGTCAGAGGTAGTCTGCTCGAGACTTGTTCCGAGCACGAATTTTTTGGCCAGGGGGATCAATGCTATAGAGAATCATTTTTAATCGATGGTAATATCAATTGCGTTCATTCTGCCCGCGTACTCATTCTACCCCATAAGGTCTGAATATTTCTGCTAACAGGCTATTCGGGCCGCAACCTCACACTCGTACATATGTTTGTATGTGGGAAATTGGAGTTGGACAAGTGAAAGCCTCTTTGACGTGTCATGATGGTCGAACCTTGGTGGCGTCTTTAAACGCTTTCCGTCTCAACTACGCAGACCTCGCCAATGCGCCGTCGACGGAGTTTGCGGTGCCTGCAGATCCAGATGGTGAGAGGAAATATCTTTGGACGGGTGCATCCACTGACAAATTACTCAGTAACTTTCATCAGGTTTTCAACTGGCCCCGTGGACGCCACTTGGTCTGCTGGCGCAACAGCCGTCAATTTGTCACTTCCTTCGGGCCTTACTGTGCATACCAATGATCTGGAAGGCCAATTTTGTGGCAAACTTATGAGCGTCAGACTTCCCACTGCATCGCTTAAAGTTTTGTTGTCATCAAGTGCTTCCAAGACAACCTGGTGTGAGGCAGCGGATCTGGTTATGGACATCAATATGGACATATACAGGCCTTCAAAAATTCGTAATCCCTCACAGATGGATTTTATACAAGGGCAAGATGAACTAACCCGTCGAGCACAACACCTGCTTGATCAACTGCAGAGTGCACGCAGAGCTTCCTTTTCTGATAATCGGCGGTCACTGCAACGTAAGCTCTTTGGACTTCATCGCAATGGACTCTTTCTCCCTCCTCCACGCCTTCCGCAATTCCGCAGAGCAAAGCCACACACATCCGCACACCCCACGATTGCTCTGCACCCCAGGAATACGCCTGCGTGGTGGCCTCACCTTTCCCACCTCGCTGAATCCGAAGAAGAAGAGACTATCTCCGAAGCAGATCGTGACGCACGTCTGGCGTAAGTTGTCCACTTTCTGGTCAACTATAATATATTTATCTGTTTTGTAGGAGAGGTCGCCTTCCGCCACCAATCACCGTCGACGATATCGATGATGAAATGTCTGTGTCTGGAGAGGAGTCAGATGACGAGGACCTGACAGATGCCGAATCCTCAGCAAGTGGTTACTCGTCGACTAGATGTGAGTTGCTCCGTAATGCAGAACATTGCAGCTGCTGAATTCAAACAGCCAGAACTCAAAGGCAGTCACTGTTTAAGCGCTACCGACGTTTCACTAGGTGGTACCAGAGTACCAATCTTCGTGACTTGGACGGCTGGGAGGACTCGCCTTTTGTCATGACGAAGGTGAGTAGGCGAGCTCATCTTTCGCGAATATACAACAATCAGAAATCAGGAACCTAGAATTGCAACCCAAAAGGGCCCATATTCGTCCGGAATTCGCTCCTTTGTACAATCCAACGAAAGAACCAACCGTACGCACTGCACAACTTTCCGCATACAGTGCAAAAGGCAGATACTGGTTCGATCAACTCCTTTGATTTTCTCCGCAGTTACGGATCTCATTGAAGACCTGGAATCGCACGTTCGTATTATTTGTCTAGCGCATCGTGCTACGTTAACGAATTCTCCAGCGGCTCAGTCCAGAATTAATATTGGACTCGGTAATGGCCAGTCATATGACACAATTCAGTGACTCATTCGGTTCTTCCTCTTCGACGGCGTTCGATATTATCATGCATTCCATTCGCATCCAGGTGTTTGAACATGTATCTTACATAGACTCCTCTTTTTTCAAGGAAGCGTCAGCTCAACGAGACTCCATAGTTATTGTCGACTGCTTTGCTTCTGGTGGCCGCTTTGTCATGTCCAAAGAAGATCATAAATGGGGTTGTCATGGAGAAATATCTGAATCATCCTTCGGAGTAACGGATGGCCTGGGAGTTGCTCTAGGTTCTTCTAAGGGCTCACATGCAAATAACCCCATACTGTCCATTCGTCGTCTCCAACTGGATGCCACGCAAGATCATGCCAGCCTCTCCGTCGGGCGCTTTGCAGTGGAACTACGACCCATTAGCCTCGAGTCTGTCATCGCCACATCCCAAGCGTTGAGAGAGGATTTGCAGGACCTCTCGCTCAAGCGATTTGCACAGATTGGCTCAACTACATGCCTTGCGGAGATCGTCCACCGTACCCTAGATCTCACCAGGGATAGGGCAGCTGTTGATCCACTTTCAACCATTCAACCCTCTTTCCTTATCCAACGAGGTTGCCCTCAAGCTCTCCGTACAGACGCTACATATAAGTTTTTACTTCATCTGCGTACCACACTGCCAGTCGCTCGTCTTCGAGGAAACGTCAACATTACGAACCAATCTCCTGCAGTCCCTGACGTGAAGTCATTGGTGGACCCGTGTCTTGCAGATCTCGAGGTGGACTTGGACTTCTCGAGGGAAGGTATTCGTAGTCCGTTGGAATTGATCCACCCTCATATCTCTCAGAAGTCCATGACTAGCGCACAACATACAGCCAGCTCCGCTAACTTTGCCGCTGACCTTATCAGCATAATCATTCCAGATGAATTCTCAGCTTCCACCAGTCGCTTGGATATCAGTTCCTGTGCTCTTCGACTTCGCTCTTCAAAATTGACCCACTCCTTCGAAGGAATCCAGTTACCGTTGCAAGGCCCTTCCTTTGTTAACCATGACACTGCCATCATTCCGCAGATCATATGCACTCTTGCAATCGGCGACATCAATGTGATTGTCATGCCTCATCTGATGATATTCGCACAGTATTCACTTCGCTTACGGAGGATATCCGATAAATGGAAACCAGAATCGAACCAACCACTCTCAAGCTCTGTGCCGTCTCACCTCGTTTTCACGGCCGTCCTTCGTCACATTAACTTCCGTGCTGCTGCTGAAAAGCTTGCATTTGAGATTGGGGCAACGAATATGGATTTCTCTCTCTCCTCACTGAAACAGGTCGATACCTTGACGCATGCTGACATCCACTCTATCGGTTGTACTGCTGGCTTTAATAGCGCCTTCATCCGTGCGAGGGCTACCAGTGTTAGACCAGGAATCTGGGCTCGTGATCAGGATGTTCTCGCCTCCGTGATCTTCTCGGGAAGCTGTAATGTACTCTGGCGCCAAGAATCATCTACGAGTAATATCCATCTAGCATTTCTATTGCGCAATACCACCTTTTCCGTACCTCGCAGCGCCCTTCGTCTTTACCGCTTCATGGAAGAGTGGAGAGCGGACTTCCTTCCGGGAATTGAGGCTGCCACACGAGCCTTTCTAGCGGAGCTGAAGGAAGGCAAAGGAGAAAATACGCAGCAGACAACACAACCCCGTCCCCGTGTTGTGAGGAGGAATGCGTTAGTGGTCCATGTTACTGGGCGTATCTCCGAATTCGAAGTTTCACTTCAAGTCATGCGAGGAACTTGGTTATCATGGAACATACGTGAACCCACTGCATTCCTTTCATCATCAGATGGGACAGGGTCCAAGTCTATTCAGTCCTTTGGCATTCAATTTGGCACGCAAACCTTGGGTATTTCACACAAACTACAGTCCACTGATGACCACATGGATATACCACGCATCAAGGTGACACTCCCTTCGCTCTCATTGACAGGGCGTACTGGCCTCGCTTTCGTCAAAATTCTTGCTTCGGTGGACTTTTTTGATGTTTTGATCAAGCCTTCACATTGGGATACGCTTCTTGTCGTTCAACAAAAATTTGGTCAAGATTTTACCGATCTGATGGACTTGATACACCATAGTCGCCAACGACGGTCTAATACATCTGCAGCGACGTCAGATGCTTCCCGATCGCCTTCATCATTCAGTGGTCATGTTAACGTGAAGGGATTTAGGTTTGGGCTTGAAGGGCGCTCTTCTATCTCCTATCTAGAATGTGAAGATGTCGGTGGAGATATATCCAGCAATGATTCAGGCGTTGCATGGAGAATCAGGCTTCGCGACTTGGCTTTGTCGCTTGCACCTAGAGCAGCTGTGGCGTCACGAGAAATTACCTTTGATCGAGACCATCGAAATGCATTTGTGATTGTGGATCTTCGTGCTAAGGGCAACACCAACACACTGGATTTCCGAATTCCAAAGATCCATGCCGTGATGCAACCCAGTTCTATAGGAGAAATTGGTGACTTCTTAGACCATCAACAGGTATGGGAATCAAGTCTCAACGGTGGTCTTACTTCTCAACCTTTTTTCCAGACCGAGTTGCTCATTCGAAGGGACCAGCGAGCTGCAGAGTTGGCCGCGTTCAAGGAAAAGACTCGTAGTGTTCTGAAAACGTTCGACATGAGAACGAATGAGGACATTCATGACCGAAAACCTTCTTGGCTTAGTGAACGTACCATAAATGCAGTTATTGAGAAAGTCAGTGTGGCTTTCCCTCTCAGCCTCGAACAAACATTAGAGCTTCCCCGGACGAGTTCTCGTGATGGTCCTTCTGTCAAGGCCTTCCTGTTTGCTATCCGGCGCATCGAGTTTAGTGCACAAAGAGGACAAGCGGGTCACATGTCGACTCAAGATTTATCATTCCAATTTGTGCCCAGGTAAGGCTTGGACATCATAGCGGCACGTTGCAACTATTCATCACGCACCTTAGTTTCAGGCAATCCTCGTCCAAAGACTTTGAAGCCGACAAGCATGGAGGCCGGAATCGACTGCTGTACCCTTTTATGACCGCACGACTGCGGTCGGATACGTCTTTGCTCAGTCGTCATATCTGGCTTTCTGGAAACGTCAGTGGATTTATCCTGGACTTGGACCCCAGGATCCCTGATTATATCTTCTCGCTCATTGATGTATACCGTCAAGGAAGAGAACGAATGTACCGCATCGCCGCAAGCCTGCCGCGTACCACTGTACCACATGGTGACCTTGCTAGGGACGGTGTCTTGCAACAAGGGGGGCAGCAAAATGCTCCAGCTTCGAACATCTTCGCAAAGTTAGTTTTCCAGAGCGGAGAGGTGTATCTTCACAGCGATGCAAACCGTACACGTACCCCACCTATGGTTTACCAACTGTCGGGCGGTCAGGGGCGCCAAGATCAAGAGATATTGAGGTTTCCCAAGTTCTCTGCTTGGGTCGAATACCGTGCATCAGGGATTCGAGTAACCGGTCCTGCAGCATTGATATTCAAAAGCACTATTCACTCCAGCGAAAACATTCTGCGGCCAAGTCTTTTGCCTTTCATCACCGAAATCGTCGACTACGTGCAGTTGCACTTACGTAAGGCTAGCCGGGAAGATACCTTCAAAGTTGCATCATCTCCTACGGAAGATGAGCTGTCTTCGTCTCTGACTTCAAATCGCCTGGAGAATTTATCCGAAGCATCATCGAGTCTGCAAATCAGTTTCAGTCTCCGGATAGACAAATCGAAGCTCGAACTGACTTGTCAGCCGGATGTCAATGTAATTGCAGCCTTACAGTGGGAAAGTGGCGGGTTCCTCTTAAACATCTCGCCCGGTGCCCATAACGTGACATTCACGGGCACTGTGGGTGGTCTCACGATTGGCCTCAAGCACGGGTTCTTGAGCGATGACTGCGTCAATATTGCGGCTCACAATCTCGCATTTGCCCTTGCATTCACCAAGATCAAGGATCGTATTGGCAATATCGACACCAAGGTTTCAATGGTGGTGGATACCGATATTTCAGGTGGCGTGCGCTTTTCCCGCCTGCAGGATGTTCTATGTTTCAAGGCTGTGTGGCTCGATCGCATCCCCCTATTCGTTACCGAGCAGACAACCTCCGAAAAAACGCGCCCATCAACAGCCTCTTCCTTTGTTTCTACTTCTATAGGGAAACAAGAGGTCACCACTGCGATCATCATCAGCATTCGCCGCGTCAAATTGGAAGTGGATCTTGGACAATCCATCAGCGGTATTACTCTGGATCTCCAGAGCGCGCTCACACGGATGTGCTTCTCTGAATTATCAACGGAGGTGTCACTCTCAGTGGCGGCAGTCTCCATCCTTGCAAGGGGGAACGTTGCAGGTAATATAAATGTGCCCAACTGCGTCTTCCAGACGATCCGCAGGAACGAAGGCGCTTTATCTGATGATTCAAGGACAGCTAGAATACTCGAACTCAGCATGACTAGTGGTCCCCTAAGTGCAGAGCTCGAGTCAGACCATCAACGGTTGTTAATTTACAAGTGAGTTGCTACTCTCCCGCCTTACATTGATCTGACTATTGTGAACACACTCAGGGCTGATCCGGTGCAAGTGGATATCCACGATGATTGGTCGCTCGTGTCTTCCACAGACAGAGGACAAGATCGGCCGCTACTGCTGACATTCACGGTCAATGGCAAAGAGATCATTGTTCTTGCAACAGTTGCAACCATTCCAAAGCTGTTGATATATGTCAATAAGTTCCAGGCTAATATTGCTGCACAGCGAGAGGGCGCGAGCCAGGAATCAGCTGCCTTCCGTGCCACTCAATCACCCAAGCCTGACAATCCGCTCACCGAAGTTGCATCAGCATTTTTCCACTCCGCTCGTAACCGGTTCAAGGAAGCTGAGACGGACTTGTCCCGCAGAATCCGCCAGCAGCTAAGCTTCCGTCTGGAAACACTCAGACTTGTTCTTTTTCCACGCTCGATGGGCGACATGGAGCTTGCACAATTTATCGGACGTGATGTATATGCCAGCCTGGAGCGCGCGGTTATAGAGGGGAGGCCACTTCATAGAGAGATCTGTTTATCATTCACGGCCTTAACTATTTCTAAGTTCAGTCAGCTTCAGCCATTTCTCCCCTCTACCACCATGGTGTCCGACGACAAAGCTTGGGTAGAGCAATTATTCAAGCACCCCACAGAGGCCATCATTGTTGGTCTACCCACAATGAATATGCTGATGTTCACCGACGAGGTAGTTGAAGCACTTGCCAAACATATCAACTACAAGTTTTACAGCAAGTTTGTGCGAGGCAAGGATACAGTGGAACACGAGGACATCTACATCACACTCAACGTAGCGCTTTATTCGTGGCTCACTGGTCTTCGCAAGAATTTGACAAGGGAACTGGACCAGGTGCGGGGATCCCAAGACTGGCGGAATACAGCAGTTGGCCCATCGTCGCGCAAGAGAGCGGGGGCTACAGAGCCGACAGATGTTGCCCATAATGTGGATATATCAAGTCCAGCGAGTTCCACAACTCCTTCCGTACCTGGGAAGACCCTGTCACCACCACTTGCCGCAGTGACGGCGGCCCGGCTTCCCTCCGGCCCTTCAGAATCATCTGTACATCCATCGAAACAAGTCCACTTCTTGCCAGATCCGCTCGATCCCGCCGCGCCAGCCACACTCTCAACTGCCACCAAATCTGTGCCTCAAGTTGTATACAAACCTCTTGATCGCCTAATAGAGCGACTTACCATGCGGCAGCTTGGAGAAGCTACTCCGGATGTTATGCATCCGTTCTTCATGAAGACGGCTGGTTTCAACCTCGAGGATTCACTTCCACAATACGTTCATGAATATGCAACAATTCCTCTGGAGGAAATCATGGAGGCCTTACTGAAGTTGTATTCGAAGCAGCTAAGAGCCGACAAAGGGAGAGTCAAAATTGAATAGATTGTTATATGACAAGGACATAGTTGGAACATTACCTCGAACCTAGCATTAATTCTCAATATTACTCTAGAGCATCGGTATTTTCCAAGGCACGAGTCAAGATTACGTGGGAGGATAACAGAATGCGACATAAGTCTTTATCGGGCTGAACTCCCGGCACCAACGTTAAATACACTCAGCAAGCCAAAGCACCCGTAAAGAAGTGCAACTGGGTATGCGACAAGAAGACGTTGGTCTGACATCCTCAGGACAGCTACAAATATTCCCGAAGCAGAAAACGTGCACCATATGATAGAAAGCAAGGACAGTACATAGCCGAGGATACCACTATAACGTGGTGAGCTTGAAGACCGAGAGTAGAACGGCAGATGACGCACTCGAGAGTAACGACCACGCTGATGGCCCCAACACCGACCATTGGCAATAAGCAATAGCCTAGCACAGATACTACGCGGTATGCATCGATACCATTTTCCGACATGAGGTTTAGTAACGTGTATATGGAGATGGAACCAAGCAATCCAAAGCCGTAAATGTATCCAAACTGAGGCTTCCCAGACTATCGACACCAGATGAGACGCGTCATTGAAGTGACAGAGAAGACTCACTAGCAGTAGAAGAACTCCGAAACAGAAGAAGAACAGGAGGGGACCAGCAAGATCTGCATCGTCCATTATGCGGTCGTCGACACGCCGTAGTGGATTGAGAACTGTCATAGACTTGGCACGTATATGAGAGAAGTTGATTCCAAGTTCTGTGGCAAAAATGAGTCTATGATGCGCGAGGAATCTGTACGCAAAATTGCTTACCTTCCAGCAATGGTGGTTCTCCTTCGAACCCACCGGTTCCAAAGGCAGTCCACCAACCTCCGGGCTGCTGTTGAATGTTTCCCCCAAATGCTGGAGCAGCGGTCGTTTGCCCTATTGACCCCTGGGGAGCCATGTTCCCCTCCAGGCTGGAACGAGATCCTGGATAGAACTGCTCTTGGTCCGGTCTGGGCGCGTAGAATTGAAGGGGAACACCTTGCTGGGAAGGTTGACCATAGTACGGGCTATGTGACGACGA
>Ga0153978_1000008_pt1 | contig 38389 bp, 42 predicted proteins | sample TSGA062MetaG_FD_104749 | JGI IMG/M metagenome (GOLD analysis project Ga0153978, IMG submission 104749) | Attine ant fungus gardens microbial communities from Georgia, USA - TSGA062 MetaG | ecosystem: Host-associated > Fungi > Mycelium > Unclassified | place: USA: Georgia, Yuchi Wildlife...
AACCATATCAACAAAAAAGAGGACTTGTTCGCTGCTTTCCGCCTTACAGAGGAAGACGAAAAGGAGATGCGTGCCCTCGCGAGAGACGAGCGAATTCGCAAGCGTATCATTAAGTCTATCGCACCTTCGATCTATGGACATGAGGACATTAAAACAGCCATTGCACTCTCCCTATTTGGTGGTCGCCCAAAGGATATCAACCGAAAGCACCGTATTCGTGGGGATATCAATGTACTGCTGCTGGGTGACCCGGGAACAGCAAAATCGCAATTCTTGAAGTATGTGGAGAAGACAGCGCATCGGTCCGTCTTTGCAACCGGTCAGGGTGCATCGGCTGTTGGTCTGACCGCCAGCGTCCGCAAGGACCCCGTCACTCGCGAGTGGACGCTGGAGGGTGGCGCTCTTGTTCTTGCTGACAAAGGGACGTGTCTTATCGACGAGTTTGACAAGATGAACGACGCAGATCGGACGTCTATTCACGAGGCGATGGAACAACAGTCTATTTCTATCTCGAAAGCCGGCATCGTCACGACGTTGCAAGCTCGATGTGCCATTATTGCCGCTGCTAACCCCATCCGCGGCAGATACAACCCAACCATTCCCTTCCAGCAAAACGTCGAGCTAACAGAACCCATTCTCTCTCGGTTCGATGTTCTGTGCGTCGTCAAAGACAACGTTGATCCAGTGCAAGACGAGTTGCTGGCGCGATTCGTCGTTGGAAGTCACCTTCGCAGTCACCCCAAATTCGAAGCCGAAAAGGATGAAATGGATGTAGGCACTACTCTGGACGCTGATGTAAGTCACTGTTTACTTGAAGTTCAGGCTTGATTTACACTCTGGCCAGATTATACCCCAAGATATCCTGCGCAAATATATCATGTATTCGCGAGAGAAAATCCACCCAAAGCTCTACGACATGGACCAGGAAAAGATTTCGCGCTTGTTCTCCGACCTTCGTCGCGAGTCACTAGCGACTGGCTCATATCCAATCACCGTCCGACACCTGGAAAGCGTCATTCGCATGGCTGAAGCCAGTGCAAAAATGTCTCTGCGGGAGTACGTTCGCGCTGACGATATCGACATGGCTATTTCCGTTGCGGTAGGAAGTTTCGTCAGCACTCAAAAGATGTCCATCAAGAAGACTCTTGAAAGAGTAGGGGCGTTTTATAACTGAAAAGGCAGAAGAGGCTCATGGTTATTGACAGGGCTTCCGCAAGTACCTAACACAGGCTCGCGATTATGAGGAGCTTTTGGCCTTCCTTCTCGGCCAGATTGTGAAGGAAAAGGCTCGCTTCTACCAGCTGCAGAGACATGAGCAACCTGAACTCATCACTGTCAAACTTCCTGAGCTTGATGAACGAGTCAGTGGTATTTTTTTATGATGGATTGTCCTCAACTCACTGTTTTCCAGGCGAAAGAACACGACATCTATGATACATCGACGTTCTTGCGCTCAAAACTGTTCGCTGCCAACGGCTATAAGTTGAAGGATCAGGTCATAGAGAAACGGTTCTCAAAGTGATGCGAGGGTGGTCAGCTGCCTTCGGTGTAGTTGTTTGTATTTGGCGTCATATATATATGTAGTGCATGGGAAGGCTGCTAGGATGGAGTGGTGAATGTATGAAAGTATACTTAACTGTGATACTTTAAGTAAAAATAACAATGCTCTATGATGCAGAAACGGACTGGGGATGCTGGGAATGTTCCTGAGCTACGTCGTCTAGAATTGCGGACTCTGCCTCGGGACTCTTAGCAGGCGCTTGGGATTCCTCTTCATCATCATCCATAATTTCTGCGGACAGAATCAGTAAAATAGGCCACGTATCCAGGAAGCTACTCACCATCCCCATACACGTCGGGATGTTCCCGGAAGCAATTCTGCATTGCCTTGAACTTCTCCACACAATCAATGCCTTTGGGCTCCTTTTCAGAGTAGACAAAACATGAAAACGCCTCTCTGAACTCTGGCCCACACGGACCGTGTGCCATTCCACCGAGGCATGGGCAGTCCCAGTTGATCTCGCCCGTCACGGGATTGAAAGCACCGCCGGACGACTCTCCCTCGCTCTGCGCTTCCGCTGGTGCGTCCGATGGACTTTTCTCCGCGTCCTCGTTCGGCACGGGTGTCGAGGCGTCGGAGGGCGTCTCGTCCGTCGTTAATAGAGGCGGGGAAAGGTCTGGAGCGAGTGTTGGCGGAGGCGAAGGAGGCAGAGGTTTTTTGGGTGCTAGGAAGTGTCAGAGCAATGCCTGTCGCTGATCCAAGAGGAGCGCATACCGGCCACAGGATGAGCATCGAGTGCTATTCGCCGACTGTCTGCGTTCAGCGACCATGTGAGGTATGCAGCAAGCGTGACGGAAGCACCCAGCGCGAGACCAGACCTGGCTGAATAATTCCTGAATATACGGGTGCTTGAGGAGGTTGAGTTTGTATGAAGACACCTGCGCAGTGGCAGCCGCGAAACAGTCCGGAGCATTGTAGACGGAACCTCAAAAAAATGACGCGGAACGGCGGTTATCGTGATTTTTACTCGTGATTACTTAGTAATTGTGTTATTATTTTATTAATGTTCCCACGGGCAATTATGTATGCTATCTATTGAATCTAGTATACCGAGTCTCTCTTTGTTCGACAAGACCTGCATGTCTTCTAATGCCTGCCTGCAGTGCAGTCACAATGAGGGTACAAATTTCGAGCAGTTCATTCATGTCCACGCCAACATCGTGCTCATAGTCTCCATCCTTGTCTAGCCGCCTGTAAGTCATATCGTCGACCATGTGCATGAGTAGCCGTTCAAGTTGCACAATTGAAACGAGAGGGTGCTTACCGCCTGAGAAGACTTGTTATCTTTGGATAGAAGATCGTTCAGGCATCGGACCACAGTCCCTACGCCGTTCTCGACAGCACTCTTATCTGATTCTCTCACACCCCTCAGCACCCTACAGAATCTATCTGGGTGCCAGCGGAGCAGAGCAGCCCGTATCCTCTCCTTTGTGGTCTGCTCTTTAGAATGTACTGGAGATAAAATGAACGCTGCGATCTCCTCGGCGGTAATTTCTTCTGGAGTCACTGGAGGAACAAGCAGTGGCCACGGGATGTCACGGAATTTCAGCGCGATTCCTTCGTATGCGGCGTATAAAGCTGCCCATCGCAGCTCGTACACACCCCAGGCCTCCACCATGACCTGTTCTGCCTTCGCTTTCTCCTTCATCACTCTCTCCTTCGCCCTCTCGGCTTCCCGCCTTCGCTCCTGCGCAATAACCTGGCTTTCGCTGTCCCTCCGCTGGCGCACACGGGCTTGGATTCGTCTGACTTCGCTCTGAATTATCCGATTCTTCTCCTCTTCGCGCTCCCGTCTTCTTCTCATTTCTTCTTCGTACACCATCCACCTATGCGCCTCCGCCTCATATTCATACTGACTTTCGTCCCACATCCTCTGCCGCAGCTCCTCCGTCTCCATGGGTGTCATCCTGCGTCGCCCATGGTTTGACCGACTAGCCAGGTGGATCTGGTCGTTCACCCATCGCTCAGTTGGGTTCTCGTGTATGTCGTGTATGTAGTACTCCTGCTCCTTTACGCATGCGAGCGCCTGTGGAGCCGTACGTTTCCACTGAATTGGACGAGCGCTCATATAATCATGTGGACAGGTCGGTTGTTGAGAGCGTAATTGGGGTGCTGGTGATAAGGAGCCGGGTAGCTCGGTCATTTTGCCACGCCTGGGTGAATCGTGACAGCGGGGACTGCTGATGGCTCTAGGACGGATGCGACGTGCGAAGTCTGTGTCCATTACGCAGTCAAGATTGAGAGGACGTAAAGATGGGATGCAGGGCGTGATAAGTAGTGTGTTATATCTTCACCGTTTCCCTCCGTCGCCTTGATAGACAGGAGTGAGGCGTGTAGAAAGCCTGGAGGTCTTACCACGTCCCAGAACATACACTTGCCTCGTTGCATTGGCACGTTGCAATGAACCTTGTTTGGCCTTCCTGATTTGATGCAATCACCGCGCTCTCGAATTCGAATCACATGAACTCCGTATGTTCACCCTATCAATAACAACAGCCTGATACAATAACTTCCATACAACAATGAGATCCATAAATACACCTACAAAGTATGATCCCTCAGTTCCTTTACATCGAGCAGAATCCAGAGTCACTGATGTACTCCGCAGAGTCCCCTTTGACTGATGTAGCCTCGAGTCTGACCAGATCTACACATGGCTTGAGAATGAATTGCCACGGAAATAAACATGCTTACTGAAATATGGATGTGCTTGTGCCTCCCGTGCTGTTAACCGTTTCTGATGATCATAGCGAAGCAATTTTTCCAGGAGGTCCAATGCCTCTGACGTCACGAACGGTTGGGTCTCAGCAGTAACAAAACGTGTCCAAGGCTGCCTTGGATAACTGGGGCGAGAGTATCAGCATACAAACACGTGCACACACAAGTTTCGCATGCAACTGACGAGTGCAAAAGGGCGGTTATATCTGTTTCGAATGGTATGTCGTACGCCTTGAGGTATGCGTCGAAGCCATCGGATCCAAGCACTTTCATGATTTTCAAGAGCTGGTCGTTATTGTCTGAACCGCGGAAGAAGTGCTCCCTGCGAAAAAGCTGCCAGATCATGAGAGATGTATCGGCGACAAGCGAAAACCCCGCACCATCGAAGCAAGCATACATCCTGTACTCCATAGATCAAGGCTGTAGTCGTACAGCTTATACCCTACGAGCAGCTCGGGCGCCTTGTAGTACCTCGAGCCGACGCGAATGTGATAGGCCGTTCCGGGGTGATAAAATTCAGCTAGTCCCCAATCAATGACCCGAAGCTGTCGTTTTCGAGACTCATATCAACGACCCTACCCGCGAGAAAGCAAACAAGACAATCACCTTCCTGTGTCGGTGATCAATCATGACGTTCCCCGGCTTCACATCACGATGCATGATTCCTCGAGAATGGACAAAATCCAAAGCCTCGTGGAAATGATGATGTCAAAAGAAGATCGCGGGTGGCGTATATGAAACCTACCTTGAGGAGCTGGAAGGTATAGAACTTGATGTCTAACTCGCCGAGGATGGGGTATAGGGTTTTCCACTCCATATTGTCTACATATTCCATAATCAAGCTGTGGTATCGTGACGAAGGGTCCTGGACGACGTCGAGAAGGGCGACGATGTTTGGGCCGCCGGTTAGGTTACGCAAAATCTTTATTTCGCGGTTGATTTTCTTGGCGGCAACTGGCTTGAGCACTTTGATGATACAGGTCTCGGAGTTGGCAGTGTCCAACCCTTGGAACACCTATAAGGGTGGTTGGCTCAAACCGCATGAAAAACGTCCAGTGGTTTCTCACCTCGCTATACTTTCCACCTCCTACACGATCAACAATCTCATAGCGTTCAGGAGAACTCCATTCGATGCGGAAGTTGTCTGTGGAGTATCGAGTAGCCTGTGAGCGGACTGGTGGAGGACAAGTTGGCTTTTACTGACCATAGTCGTACCATGAGCGTCCCAGTTGTGCATTTGCACTGGCGTAGATACGAGCCATAGCCTGTCCCTCAAGACAAAAACCGGGACTCCAAGCAGGTAGCAGGATGGGTTGGTCCCTACTGGGGCATCTAGTTTACACTTAAAAAGGTTTAGAAGGGACTTTTTCGCGAGCACTTGAAGTGCTGAATGTTCAAAGTTTCGGGAGCTGTGCATGCCGGAAAAGGCTGCTCCAAATATTTCTGACAGAATGCATCGTGAATTCAAAAAAAGTACTAGTAGAGCATAATATGATGCGTAGACGCAGTAGTGATAGTGGACGACATAGCAGTAGCGATGTGCAGAACGTTACAGCAGAACGAGTGAATACACATGAATTCATGGGATGCGTGAATAGATGAAAGTATGTGGAATTCCGAGAGTAACTATGAAAGACTGCACGAGAAATTAGCAGTCGACTCATATCACGCAACAAAAGTCTTACCGAGACATGATTCATTATTGAGAACCATTGGCATCTGGGGCGCTCACTTGTAAGTATGCCAGTAGAAGCGCTATCGAACTATTTTGTTGGCAATACATCGCCAAATCCTTTCCTGACCAGTATTGGTCTTCCGATCTAGTTTGCATGTCAGGGTCGTCCCCACCATCCTCGTCGTTCTCCTGACCGGGAGGGAAGCTGAGGTTATGGCTTTCCGACTCCATCTTCCCAGGGCCATGGCGATGATACATCTTGCTCCGAGACTTTGAACGCACTGGCTCTGATGGACGGTCCATACTGGGTCGAAGAGAGGTCTTGGATTGATCTCGGGAATGGAGGTTGGATGATGCAAGGCGCTCCAGTGCGTGGTCAACCTTGGAATGGAACGAATTGCCAAGGGCTGCAGATCGATTCAGTAGGGTGTCTTGTAACACTTTGAACGCCATGCTGTACGATGCTTTATAGAACCGAGAGGTTTCTCGGGACGGCCAGTTGATGCCATACGGATGGTCGGCGGTGGCGGAAGACGCATCAATCTCCCGTTTAAGGGAAACTGCCCACTCGTGGCGGACAACAGGATCAGTAACACTGAACATGTATTTGCGCTTGGCCCCATTGTGATCTATAAATGCCACCTGGAAGGTGTTGCGCATGAAAGCACGCTCCACTGCTATAGCGTAACTCTGGGCAAGGCCGGTATACAGTATGGCATTTGGACTTGACCGTAGCATGGTCATTGTCTTTAGTCCAAATGAGTGGCCTGTCACCCGGAAGGAAGCTTCCGCTGACTTCGCAAATAACAGCACAGGTGGGTCAAACACCAGGTCATGTCCAAACAATTCGATACTGAAGTGTGGATCTGGCTGCGGGATACGGATCACAACTGGCTCCGACTGAACCTTGTAGGTAAGGCGTGGAGGAAGTGGGCGTTTGAACGTGACCATGATCTCCGGAGGACCATCGGATGACGGACTACGCGCTTGGCACAGACGCTCGCGACGAATTGAGTCATAGACATCTCCTAATAGCTCATCCGACAACCGAGTGTCATGACGTCGGAAGGCTTCGAGAAAGTCTCTTGCAGTAATGTTCCTTCTTGGATGCCCTATTTGGCCTGGCTCTTGAGAGATGGAACCGTGCATGGCTTCATTCAGCTGTACGATGGCTCTTGTAAAGCGATACGCCAAATCCTTGTCATAAGCAATGTGGCCTGCGTTAGCCTCATACCACCGACCCGCAAACGACTCGAGAAGAACGTCGAGAGGATTGACACTGCAGCCACCCCGTTCCGGAATGTGAATAGACTGGAGGAACACCCGAAGGGCCTTATCCACTCTCAGTCCCATGAACCCAAACTCGTCAAGGTAATGCTTCAGCACAACACGGCTTGTACGCCGCGACAGATAATCACCGAGCTGCACCCGGTCAATATGCGGAGTTTTGAATAGGAGTTGTGCGAGTACAGCAGGATCATCACGACTTCCCAACGTACTGAAAAGTGATGCGACTGCATGATCCGGGTCCGTTGAAAATCGCTCTACAAAGGCTTGCACTATGGGTGTTCTTGGGATGGTTCTGGCAGACGACTCCTCTCGTTCGCTGGTGAAAAAGAGTTTCCGTAACAAAACAACATTCTTGACGGTAAACTTCCGGTCCGTAGGATTGGGCTTCATCACCTCCAGAAAGGTATCGGAATCTTCAGGGCGAGGTTTGGCTATGATGAGGATGTCGTTAAACAGAAAGAGGAAGCGGTCTTTGCATATGTTGGAGTTCACGACCTGAAAGACGGGAGAGCATCGCAGAAACCTCCGAGGGGGCTCATCAATCACAGGTGGCCATCTCGAACCTCGGCCAAGCATATCATTCAAACGCTCCAGTAGCAGGCCACCTTTCGTGGGTAAATCCGAACAATGGGAAGAAGTATTTGACGAAGACTCGGAGGTTGTACCTTGGGGATAATCGGAGAGTGAAGACCAGGGCTCAGGTGTGGTGGATGATGGAAGCTCAGGAGGAGAAGGAGTTGCAGGGGTGGGAGGAACGAGGAAAGAGTCTGTGACAGATGAAATGCCATTAGACCTGGCAATCTTACTTGCCCGCGGTGTCTTCTGAAGATCGTCATGGATAGAACTTCCATTGGGACTGGTCGGAGAGAAATCGCCATTCACTTTCTTTGCCAGGCCATTGGCAGTAGGGCCAGCTGGCACGCGTGTTCCACTACGATCAACATCTACCCACTCATCCTGGAGCTCAGCGGATAGATCGTTCTCCTTCCGCAATCGGAACAGGTCAGAGAGCGATGGCTTCTTCGATGCCACTGCAGGTTTCTGCTCGGAGACAGGCGTCGAAGGCGAGTTACCTACTGGCGACTGTGAGGGTTGTGGGAACAACTTCCTAGCACTGAGCCATCTCCGGACACCATCTCGGTTGGTTGGAAGGGATTTCAACATGATGGAGGAGGGTGAGTGGAGACTAGGATGCTGGGAGTAGTCATGAGAAGATGTGGACACAGACGCAGAAAGCGGCGGGGCCTGAGCCTTGTAAATGTGCAATAGGTGAGTATCTGATGCCTGGTGCGAGAGCTTCCTATCTCTATTTATCTCTGGAGAGTTGGAAGGGGTATTGCTGGACGAACTCGACGGCAACGGTATATCAGCCTCAACATGATGTGACAGAACGATATCAGGGGTAGATGAAAAGAGTGGTTGACGGTGGTTCCATTGTTCCTGCAGCTTCTTGATCCCAGGGAAAGGCATGAGCTTTTCGTGGTTGTACTTCGCCAGAGGATCAGCAGAGGTGTTCAGAGGGGCAGAGGAGACCCCGCTGGTAGAAGCAGTTTGGTTCAAAGAATGCACTGAAGTCGACGCGGAGGATGGCTGACAATGTGGGTATGTGGCCGGACTGATGCTGTCGTTCTTCTCAGTCTTCGGACTTGGAAGGCTTGCACCACTCTCCCGGCTAATACTGGAGTCAGTGTTTTGCCTCCTTTCCCGTGTCGCAATGGAATTCGTCCGTGAGCGGCGTCCACCACTTGAAGCGCTCCTTGTTAGAGTATTGACAATCCTGCTCCATGTGAGGCCTTCGCGCTTGGAGGGGGTCTCTGCCCGTATCAGTTGCATATCATTCAACTCAAACTCAGTCGCTACTGGCGACTTATCAACTTGCATACGGACGGCGACAGAAAGGCGCTGAGGGTACTGTGAGGAATCCAAGTCATCGCTGGTACGAACCATTGAGGGGGAGTTAGGAAGGTTGCCAACCAACGAGGGCGTCGGAGAGGTGATCACGGGTGTAGGTAAAGGAGAAGTAGAGGCCTCCATAATGGGTCCCTTCGAGTCAGAAGATGCGCGGAGTGACGATCCCTCGATCTGGGGGGAGAACTCCTCTCTTGGTGACTCCGGAGGCGGATGGTCATCTTCGTCCTCTGTGATTCCCCGGGACGGTTCCTCTTCCTCTTCATCGTCCTCTTCATCCTCTTCCTCTTCTGTCTCTTCATGTACAAGCATAGGGGTTTCTGGCACTGCAGTAAAAGGATTGTAGGCACGCAAGCGGATTAATCAAGACATCACAGACCTGGCTCTGCCACCCAACTAATTTCACGGTTGAGACCATCATGATATGGAGACCGCCGAAATGCTTCTGTTGGAAATACTTCTTCGTCATCTGGATCACGTTCCTCCTCTTGATCAGATGATAATGATATTTCCATATGGGGTCTTGCGAATGGACTAGAAGGGAACCTCGCTTGCCGGGACGGTGTCCTCTCAAGAGAGGTCTGGAGTACTGGCACATTCGTAATATCAACAGGGACCGAGTCGGTGGAAATTTCTGATGAATGGGGAGGATGGGGAGAAATGCCAGGAGATGGGTGGCTAGGAGCGCCTGGAAGTCCATAATACGTCGACTGTGGAGGAACCCGATCTTCGTCATCTTGGTCCTCTATCAGAACACTCTCTCGTCGTTTCCGGGATGCGACATCAAAGTGACTAGGTGGCACAGCTCGCACTGGGGTTGATTGACGACTGGAGTTGATGGTTTCATTGAGATTAATGCTTGGCGTTGCTAGAGGATGGATTGGTATAGGGGGTAGGGGAGTAGTAGACGGCGTGGGTTCAAAGTTTGGGGCTAATTCCTCGAGTTGCAGTTGCGGAGTGTTCGCACGATTTGGAGTGGGGTTGGAAGTTGAAACAAGATCCGATTCGTCTGTGGCTGACAACACTGGAGGATTGATGGACTGGCGTTTTGAACGTCTCCTTCGGCGCCGATTCGATGGGCTAAACGGTCGAACATCTTCTTGTTCTAGATCCGTTTCTTTTACCATCCTCTTGTTCAGCTGTGCCATCATAAGCCTTCGAGCAGCGCTACGTTCGATACTTTCTCCTCCAGATACAGTATTATTTCGGCCTAGTTTATTCGGTTGAGGGGATATCGCTGGGGATGGAAATGTTGATTGTACAGGCTCTGCACCACCCGTAAGCTTCTGTAATGTGTTCTGGAGCGTTAGCATGCGAGCTGCACCAGCACTGTTCGATCGTTGAAGTCCTTGTTGCGACATGAGAGCCTGCAGTTGGGAAAGTCCTGGAACCGGAGAAGCAGCAGAAGATAGAATGACGTTCTCCCCCGTTAAGTAACCAGGTAAAATAAATGAAGAAGCAGCGGGTAGTAACGGATTTAGATGAGAAGGTATCGGTGCAATAATAGACTGGAGAGGGTATTCCATTGGAGAGGGTGGGGAGTCATCAGGGGAGGAGTCATTGCTGGGAGTAACAGTTGTTGGCAGAGGAGACTGGGGAGGTTTGAATTTTCTCAAATCCTTAGAGCCCCTAGAGCGCGAACGCGAACGTGAGCGGCGTTTACGCGTCAGTGTAGAAGGATCCGGTGTGCCTGGTTTGTCTGCGGACTGTAGGTTGGAGTTGGGGTCAACATCAGAAACACGGTCGGACGGCGTATCCTGCGATGGATCCTGTACATCCTCATGCAATATTCTCTCGCCTTCACTAACGACTTCGTTGTGCATTTGGGGACGCCTCCCATTTTTCAGTCGTGGTAGAGACGCAGCACGTTTGAGCTTTGCAACTGCGTTGGCGCGTTGTTCAGCGACCGATGCTAGGTCATTATCCATTCCTGAGGCTGAATCAGAGCACTGGGATGGGTGCGCATGAATTTTTATGCTCATGTGGATGACAAACAACCTACAGATATTTTGTTGGTCGGATCCGACCCCCGAAGGTTAGGGTATGCCTCAGTAGCGAGGGAATGTCTATTTCAGACGAGAGGCTAAGAAGAAAGAAGTCAACGGGAACGATGGACAGGAAAGGCGGACTGGAAACCGCACCTAGTAGGAGGAGACTGGTTGCTGAAGAAAGGATAAACGAAGAAGAAAGGGCTCTAAAGTGCAAAGAGGGCCGAATGTGGCGGAGAACTTGACCACGTGGGTAATAAAAGCAGCTCAAAGGCTGTGGAACGGTCCAACTCGACCAAAAGTCCAAGTATTATACGGACACATAACATATCTTGATTCATCCTAGCTATCTATCTATACAGTACAGCATGCCTCGAGGATACCGCGACTATCCATGTCTTCTTTCAATTGTCCCCGCAAAGAATGGTGAGGTTAGCGTGGTCAATCATTGACCGCCCTTCCGTAACTTGGGATAGCCACATGTTCCTGTCCAAAATTTGGTCACTTGGCGCCCGCACGAGTCACAATTCCTTTCCAAATAGATCAGTCATCGATAAGGCACGCACATCATGCGCTGCATCATGGCCCATCTTCTGCAGCGTGTATATGCAGTGCATCACTCAACCCGTCCACACTTACATGCTGAAGCCTTGTGCTCCTGACTTTTATTAACTGTAACGGCCATCATTTGTACACGGCAACCACAGGAGTGTACTTTGCTTCATTTCAACGTTTGTACCATGGGGAAGTCCAACTTGTTCCATGCGGTGAGAACAGGTTAAATCTTCCAGGCCTAGCTGTGGGCGATCCGACAGGTCCGTCAGCGCCTCAGCCCCATGCTTCTGCAGAGGAACGTTGCCTTGGTATTTCATAAACTTCTTCGGAACTTTCACATCCCTCGACTTCCAACCTTCCAAATCGATTGATATGACCACATCTATCAAAGATGGAATGTGTGCTCCATATTACGGGACTACCTCGACGAGCTTGAAGGTACTCCATCTCGTATCGCTTTCCAAGTTGGCCTAGGAAGTTCGAAACCTTCTCCAATCCTAGCGTACGTGCTACCGCATAGGCGTGATACAACACGAAGTTTAGCGGGATCCACGGTGCCGGTTTCCGTTAAAATGGACTCTCTAACATGTGCTCGCTTAATCAGTCCCAACACCAAAGTATGAGTGATTTCGCCGGAGTTTGGCAGGCGGATGTCATATGAATGGAATAGCTGCGAAGCGGATGTCATCAGTACCTCGGCAAGGAACCGATGTAGCCCACGAGTAAGTACCTCGCATTCAAGACCGATGGCACTCTCTTTGACCCAAGGAGGCTGCACGTCTATCTAAGCGAGGGCACTTATGTCAGAATAGGATATATGGCTAAAGTTTAAACGGTCTAACTCACACTAGAGGCTTCAGTTAGACCGCTGACGTCCCACTCGTTCACATCAGCAGGAGCGTCCACAGATGCAATATTCGCTGCTTCTATAAATGGCTCAGATATCATACTCACGGTAAATTCTTTTGTCGCCAGAATATTTTCCTTAGTGTCTTTGGGCCGCGGCGACATGGAAAAGGATATACTCAATAACGGCGGGTTATGTGAGACCTTGAAGGTACCGATAAATCAACCACATAAATCTCAAATCAGAAAGTCCTGCCTACCATGGAAAAGTAACTGTACGGTCTTTTAGGACGCTCGACTAAAATGTTAACAAAAACTCACCTGAATGGGGCAAGGTTCGGGACACCATCCTCAGAGATGGTGGAAACGAGCGCAATAGGCCGAGGCACGATGCAGGAAGTCAACAGAGGGTATACCTCCCTGTCAGCATGAGTTAGTGGATTGCGTACGAGGAAAGCTTGCGGCAAAGTTAGGTTTGATAGAACAACAGAAACTACCGGTCGTGCTAACAAACCACCGGAACTTGTCCTACGCGATGACATGTACCTGGGCGCAGTGTCTAGGAGATTCCAGGTCTTCCAGCCCTTCTCTTCTTCGACTTTCCACGACTTTCCAGGCTCTACATCTTCCGGGAGACCCCGTCCCAGTTCCCACTTGGGGTTCGGTGAGTCAGTAATGCGAAACGAGGCAATAGGGTCGAAGGATCGTGTAGAGCTCCGTTTGGATTCGTCAAATGTTCGACTTGTGAACGAGAAAAAGCGGTTCCCGGAGGCCGGGCCCCCTTTTAAGTAGGCAAGTCCCCTGGTATCTATACGCGTCGCGAACGTCAGTAGTCTGCGATACTGCATGGTGTGTGACAGAAGTACTAGTACAACAACTCTTGTATAGGCCCAGAATATTTGTGCGAATAGGAAGTTACCGGGCCGCCCGCTTACCAACGATTCTCAGGCTCACAAATTAGTAAGTTAACTTTGAACGACATTGGCGCGCTCAAACCGCTGGCACTTTATACCAGGGTTGAACCAGAACGTTCATGGCCATAGCATCCTTCCATGGATAAAGTCGTTGCTACCTTCACAGTTTAGCCTAGTATTTCCTTACCTAGACGGCAGTGCCAGATCCTATACTTACAACTTACTCCGAGTCTCTTCCTGTGGTTCTTTGACTTTCTCTCCGGCACGCCGGGCACGGAGACATGATAGCACGAGTCGACCACATTCATTCCAGAAACACGACCGAATCTCCGACCGTCTCTAGGTCTCTTTCCAGCTGCATGGTGTGCTGAGAAGTCGCGACGGCCACCGACCGGACCAATTACGAGCAAGCGCAAGCTATTACATGTGCAAAACTCAGGCAAATTTTGCTTGTAGATGCTTTGGTGTAACCTTAACTGAGGATGCGGACGAAGGAAGACGAGAACTTGGAGAGCCGGCCCACCAGGCAACTTCATTAAGACCGTTAGCTTACCAAACAGTCAAGATCTCATTTCAAATGCCCCACCTTACCCCGCACTCTCACGGATCTTTTACAAGATTCTAAGTTCAGCTGCGGCAAGAAGTGCCTCGGGAATACCATTCCAGCGACGCTCTCAGGCTCTGCCTCATGTGGTACTGACATTTCCCCAATTCCCACAGCACCGAATTCAACTTCAATCGTCTCCCTGAACTTCAAGTTGTGGTTGGGGTGACCACATAGTACTACTAGTACATATTCCGAACCGCTCCTATAACTTGGGTAGCTTACATGTCGACTGCCGAGGATACAGCGCCAGCTGGGTTTTATGCGTATACTGACACACTCAAGGGTGTTTACTACGGACCTAAATGCGTTGAAAGCGCCCTCCCGATACTCTTGGATGCCCTTGGAGCTAAACGAGCACTGATAGTCACTGGGAAGTCCCTTCGTGATAAGGTGAGCTGAATACTGAGACAGCTGCATGAATATCAATTCGATCGAGTAGACTGGCGTGGTGGCACGAGTCGAGAACATCCTGAAGAAATCCAATGCACATGGCGCTACTTTCTCGGAAATCGGGGAGCATGCCCCTGAAGCTGGTATCGAGAATGGTGTCGAGAAGCTTCGTGAAGTCGAGGCCGACATCGTAGTTTCTCTCGGGGGAGGTTCTCCCATCGATGCATCGAAAGCGATCATTTTCCGGCTACAGGAACAGAGGGCACAAGAAACTTTGGGAAAAGAACTTAAGTTCTTGCCGCATATTGCAATACCGACAACTCTGAGTGCGGCAGAATACACGGTAAGGTATTGAAGAGAGATCACTCCTTATCTCATCTAGATCTGTTAGTGTGGTGCAGGATATACCAACAAGCAGGGTGACAAGGTTGCAGTCTTCCATCAAGAGCTCGCTCCTGCAGGCATCATACTCGATGCAGAATTAACTCTTTCGACCCCTGAACAATTATGGTAGTTAGTTAATCTACTCACCATTACGTGTGCTCATTCTCCCCTAAAGGCTTTCCACCGGCATGCGGGCGCTGGACCATGCAGTCGGTAAGAAGTCATTTCATCCTCAATGACTATGCTTTCAATATGTGGAAACAGAGAGTCTATACAGACCCAGAGTGCCCCTCCCACTGAAGAAGTTATGTCAAGCTGCCATCGCCGATCTTTTTCACTTTCTTGCGTTATCGAAGAGAGACAGCAGGGATCTAGTTGCAAGGCAGAGATTGCAAGTTGCCGCGTGGATGAGCTTATGGCCACTGAAGTTTGAAAGGCACTCGTACGTCCTTATCAAGGGGATCCCTTACGTTACAATTATCTTTCATGAAGTCCGGTAGGATTATCACATTCACTTGGTCACAAGCTTGGAGCGACGTATGGAATACCGCACGGCATCACTTCGGTGCGTGCGCCTCGGAGTCCGCGGTCGATACCACTCACCATGATCATCCCTAGTGCCTGACACTTGCACCGGTGGTCAACCTACAGGCGGAGTTAGCAAGCCAAGAAGATAAGGAATGCCTTGCCGAAGCTTTATTTTATCTCAGAGAATCATCAACCGGAACCGTTGATGGCGACGTTAGAAAGCTATCGTCCATGATCACTAGGCAAGTGCCCTTATCGTTTGCCTAAGTTATTTTCTCAACGAGCATCATATAGCCTTGTGCAAGAGCTAGGGCTGCAGAAGGCACTTCGCCAGTATGGCGTGCCAAAGGGCGATATTGAGAAGATTGCAGTCCGAACAGTCGGCCAAGAAGACGCACCGCTACTCTCGAAGGTGAAAACTCTTCTGGAGAGCATCTACTGAATATTTCTGGTGCTCGTTATCGAAGATACTGTTGACGAATACACGTGTCGCTAAATTTTCAGAGTTCGTTATTCAGAGCTATATAAAGCGGAGGACAGTCATCCGGGGCCGAATATGTCTTTTACCGCGGTCCTGGAAATAAGACGTGTTGTGTGATAAAGAAACTGTACCCACGAAGTTATGTAGTAAATCAAAAGAAGTGCTGTTTGCCTGTCGATGGCCGCCTCAATCCCTCCAGCAACACCTCGACCATGGACTGAGTTGATGCCTGGATTCCATTCCTCCTCTTCTGCGTTTCTGTGGTACCTCAACAATTGGTGTTAACGTTTCTTGCTTATCTGAGTCATTGGTAGTGTTTTGACCAAAGTGTCGTGGTGTCTGTGAGTTGTAGCTGAGAGTTGTCATCTTAGTGTACTCACAGAATATTCATCATTTGTGCTGAACCTCTTTCATTTCAAGCAAGGTAATCCCTTTTGAGAAGTTCCTGGAATGAGAGCTGTTAGACTCAGACCAATGACACTTAGTCTGTAGGTTGCATACTATGATACTACTTGTTCATGTTGGAACAGTAGGCAACGCCAACGGACGTCTAACGTTCATTTCCTTTTAGTACATATTAGTCACCCGGACACTTCCGTTTTCACGCTGCTAATGCTCGTTTATCGTACCATTTTCCCTCAGTCTTCTACTCGAGACTGAGGGTAAGTCACTCATTCTGACATTATATTTATACGATACTAATGTACCGTAGGTTACATTTAGGTACTTATTAATATACAGTCTTCTACTCGAGACTGAGGGTTACATTTAGACAGCACGTTTCCACAGTTCAAGTGGCAGTTGTGGGCCCAGGACACTGAGGACGGACCTGGACGGTGAGCAATGTGACTCTCTGGGGTTGAACGCCCTGATGAGAGTAACTCGAGAGTCGAAATATTTCTCCGTTCCAATGCATCTGTTCATAATGAGATAGCACTGGCTCCGTCATTGAAGTCAGAGTCTAACTTCAATGACAGAGCCACTGTCAGAGGGATTATGGGGGTCAGCGCTATTGCAATCCGAGTCATATGACACAGTGGTGGTCATCTCCGATGTATTTATTACATGAACCTGGCACTGGGCAGTGCATTTGACAGTAATTTTTGTTGTACTGTCTTGGTTCCTCACCTCTGCTCCAGAATCAGAGTCGTAGTACCAGGGAAGCAAAGGGCACTTTCCATTCCAGTACTCCAAGTAAGGGCAGCCTGCAGCAATAAGTCTATATCCGCAAACCCAGTTGGGTGGGCCGCCATCCCGAATTTCAATTTGAGTATTGTGTTGGAATATTCGGAGTCGAGTTGCGAGTTCGACACTTGGCAGGAACGGCTCAGGCATGGCTCAGGCATGAAAGGGCAACCACACCGGGCGTCGGAAGGAAATTTTACCATTGGCGGTTGGTATTACTTCGCGGAACGTATCCAAGACTTGCGTGCAACTCAATATATTGATATGCCGCAATTACCATATTCAGTACTTATAAGATGTTACTGCATATGGAAGTTGTACGCAGTTTGGAATAGTCCAGGTACCCTCGAGTAAGCGATACTTCCCCACCAATCAACAAGTTGCAACCTACTGCACAACCGAGTGAGAAGCTCAGGTGTCTTGCAGCAGATGGATTTTGTCAACTGTATTCAATACCATATGTAGAAGCTACATATGGAGGCTGTACGCTTAGCAGCGTACTCATAAGCACCTGGAGGCTGGGATTTTGAATTGTCGTCTCACTTGTCTCGTCACTAACTTGAAGCATGTCCTTCTATAATCCTCTTCCAAGCTCCATCCAAGGATCTAATCCTGACTATGAGGAAAACGATGGGCTTAGTGGACGTACCACCCGTCCTCTCAATAAGCCCGAGCCCAATACTCTCCATAGTACGACTCGCAGCGGTCATGCCTCACAAATCGAGTCCACCAAACGTGCGAGGTCGCCATCATTTTCCGACACTACTAGTAGCTATGAATCATCTGACGACGGTATACTTGATCCAATAATTCCTCCACCCAATCTCAATAATCTACTATGTCTTCATGTGAGGCGCGCAAAACTGCACCCCAAGCCTTACAAGAGAGATGATCTCAACGTTCAGAGGGTATGTTGATTTATGCAAATTCATAGATTACTTTTTGACAAACGTCATACTAGAGTAAACAGACACTCGAGCGTCACTTGCGGAGTCTGTCTTCCAAGGCTGTGGCTCAAGCTCTCATCGCGAAAAATGCTGATGTTGAATGGAGGCGCCAGTGCGCCATGACAACCGCTTGGGAAATCCATGCACGTGAAGAACAGTTAAAATTTCTTACTATGGTTCTCGAGGATCAATGTGAAACGTATGCCAATGCTGCTTCAGAACATTTGGACACTACGATTGGAGAGCTCGTCAGATGTAGTGAGAGGGAGCTGAAGAATGGCATAGCCTCCGGTGTCGCCGCATTCAGCTATGATGTGGATGCGTTTTCTGTCGGAGATGCACAATTTAATCACCTTGAGAGTGTGGCTACTGGTACGTATTTCCATTCATCTACAGGTGATGTCACTGACGATTGCCTATAAGCCATCTTGGACAACTCGGACGTTACTAGTTGTGGAATCTCAGGGAATTCTGTCGACGATGATGCATTGATGGCTGAAGTAACTATTATCTGATTTGTGCTGATCTAGTATCACAGATATATGCAGTAGAGTACTGAACGCGGTATATCATGATACTCCTCGACAAGTGTACAATGGGACAATGATTCTTTCTGAACGAAGCGGACGGAATATCATTGGTAGTCCTTGTGAATAGTAAAAACTTGCGTACTGCGTATGTGTGGCATCTTGAACTGACGAGGATTAATGGAAGGCCCAACAAAGACCGTCAAGGTTCCTCTAGGCATCGCAAATATAATGTCTGCAATGCCTTGAAGAAGCGGTTTTTCGGATGGCCTTGCGAGACTGCGTCTCGGGTAGTAATGTGAGGCTTTGGAGCTTGTAAGGGTATATGTAGTACTGTGGCACGAACGCCGGTGCCTCTGAGTGGGGCCGAATTCTAATCCTTATACCTCGCCGCCTCGCGTGATCCAGTAAGGAACTTCGTGCTAACAAACCACTGGAACTTGTCCTATGTTGACTCGGATGCCACGTACCTGGGCGCAGGGTATAAGAGATTCCAGGTCTTCCTGTCCTTCTTTTCTTTCGACTTTCTTCGACTTTCCGGGCTCGATATCCTCTGGGAAACCCGTCCCAGTCTCCAGTTAGGGTTCGGTGAGTCAGTAATACGGAATGAGGCAGTAGGGTCGAAGGATCATCTAGAGCTCCCTTTGGATTCGTCAAACGTTTGACTTGTGAACGAGAACAAGCGGATCCTGGAGGCCGGCCCTCTTTTTAAGTGAGAAGTCCCTGGCCTATATACGTCACAAACGTCAGTAAATCGAGTTGCAATTTGGAGTTTTGCCCGCTTGAGAGGCGAGTCGAGTTTGATTCACCTCGAGAACAACACTAAGTAAGCGGCATCTAATGCATGCAAGTGCGAAGGTATTGCAGGAGTATGATCGTCTGATGAAAATATCGCACTGGGATGAGACTTACTGCGAACCGTGCAACAATGCACTGACAACTATGGTGTCAAGCGACAGAACAGCTCTTTCTTATGATCCACGTTCAACTTTCGAGGCATTTGCACTCGATATGCATCAGAGAGGATATCGAGGATGATATTTGTAGGATTGTCAGAATGTCAATGGTAGCTATACAGTAAGACTTACTACTGCCCAGTCTTTGGACGACACGCCTCGTCCGAGCTGTCATGCCGGTCTTCACACACAAGAAAGCAACGACGATTTGATACATAAGCCACAGTTTTATCAGCACTCGACACAGAGGAACGCATAGTACTAGAGTGTGAGCATCTCGTGTACTTTGTTGCGTAATTCAGTTGTCATGTGTTCAAGTTGCTATTACTATTGCAGCCTGCCACAAGCTGCCAGCGGAAACAATGGCTAGCAGACCTCGCTAACTATCACTGGGTCAAGTATCTATATGTTCCACTCGGCCTCCAACCCCTCTACTATCTCACCTGCGACAACTCTCCAAGTTTGTATATGAAAGCTGTTCTGATTTTCGAGCGCCGTTTAAGGGCTGCCAGTGCTCAACCTGGTCGGTTAGCGGGATCATTGGTTTCGCCACTTCAACTGTTTCCATCCATTTTGCCTATCTATTCCCCTTATTGTGCAAGACGGCATCTCTACACTAGAAACCAATATTCCAACCTTTTGCAGCACTATCAGGCCTCCAGTCTCGTATTTACAGACAATCTCAGGCGAGTAGAGACACTAAACAAGGTGCATTTGGACTGACGTGTTGCTACAGATCATCATTTATATATTCACCTACAAGATACCTTGGAATGGCGTACCGACGGTTAAATTCGACTCAGCGAGCTTCACAGCGCAAAGAAACGACACAAAACGGCGTAACACGTCATGACCACATCCATGACAAGCATTCGCATTCGATCTTTCATTCGCATGATGAACACGACCATGGACATGATGCAGAGCAGATAGTACAAGCCCTTCAAACTACTGGTGAGCTATAGTTCTGTTCAGTTGGGGCTTGTGTAGCTGACCATCTAGCAGGCGATAGAGGCAGTCGAATAACACTCATCGGGCTTTTTGCTAACGTGGCTTTGACCAGCGCCAAAGGACTTGCGGGGTGGTATATGCATTCTGCCTCGTTGCTGGCAGATGCTGGCCATTCCATGAGTGGTTGGTGATTCCACCAGTCTTTCAACCCTGCGCCCTAACATCCTTGTTTCTAGATCTTCTTGGTGACTTCATTACTTTATTCTGCTGGAAATTGTCACGGAAGCCCCCCTCAATACGTTACCCCTATGGTTTCGCCAAATTTGAGACTCTTGGGACAACTACTGTTTCCCTGCTCCTTATTGGAGGAGCACTCGGCATCGGCTTCCATTCGTACAACCTTCTCGTGGAAGCATTAGGGGCAACTGCCTCCACTATACCCCCTGGTCCTGTCCATGACCTCATCAAGCTAGTGACTTCTATAACCCCTGACGTACCTGTTGTTGGCCACGCACACGCTCACACTGGCACCCTTGATCCCAATGCAGCCTGGTTCGCTGCAGTTAGCATTGTGGCGAAGGAGTGGTTGTATCGAGTAACGAAGAAGGTTGCCGACGAAGAACATAGCCCAGTGCTCTACGCAAATGCTATCCATCATCGCAGTGACGCCTATTCGAGCACCGTTGCCCTAGTTGCGATTATAGGATCGTGGTTATTTCCTGCATTACCTTTAGACCCTATAGGGGGTGAGTGACGACAGCTTCTATCAGTTCCTTCTATCAACGTTGCTTATCATCTTCTCCAGGACTCCTCGTTTCTCTCGTTATCCTCAAGCAAGGTTTAGACCTCTTTGGAGGAGCATTTGCGGATCTTACTGATGCTGGCATCTCGGCAAACTCGCAACTTAAGCTAGTCCACGCACTAGATCCCCTATTATCTTCATGCTCATCTGTCAATGGACACCATACAACCACTGAACTGCTGGGTATCCGACATTTCCGGGCTAAGCGTGCGGGCTCTCTGATTTATGTGGATCTCACTGCCGATGTACCGAGCAATATGACAGTCTCGTCTACCTCAGAGCTAGAAGAAAAGATTTCGCAGACGCTGAAGGAGGCGCGGAAGGGGGTGTCAGAAGTCCGCGTCAAATTTTATCCTATTGACACTGGTCTGAATCGATGATAATTTTGTGCCACTTATGTCTGTTGTTAAACCACAAGTTTCAATTAAGTTGTCTAGCAGACTGATCGCTGTGTGACTGTTCCAACACGTGCGCTGTGACGAACGCGCCAAAATGGCGCGCTGACCCATACCACGATGAGCGAGCTCGATGTCAGACTTTCTACAGCCACGGCCAAGGACACAGGCTCCTTCAGGTTGCTTGAGCTTCCTGCGGAGTTGTGCCAGCTAATCCAGTCTGCTCCCAGCAGTTCCCATAGGTGAGTGATAATACTTCTCCCCAGTCTTCAGTTGTTTGATAAGACACCAAGTCTATCCATCAAAGGGCATCCAACTGAAGACGCGGTGCTATGCACATCGGACAAGACGTACACAGTCCGCTCCGTCGTCCTGTCCAACACAGTGCTGGTCGTGACGCCCTCCCGAACGGATCCAGACGGGACCGTACACATCCGAGATCAATTGCACGAGGTCTTGGAGCTGGTCCCTGCGGTACCGAAGCTACACAAGCTCTCTGTCCTGCTGAGGGGTATGGAATATGACGAGGGTGATGAGGATAGGCAGGTGGGCCAGCATCATGATCCAGGGTACATGGCTATATTGTCTCATCCATGTTTCTACAAGGCGACTATGCCGAAATATAGCTATGAGCAAGCCCGCGGGGAGATACAGGCAAGCGACATGGAGTTTAACCAGGGCCTGAAAGACGGACGCATCCTTGTCCTTGACGGTAGGTGCAAAACTCTCGGATGGCCATGATCGAACTAATATCGTGTTAGGGCAGCTAAGACCGATCGCCCCAGCCCATCTCAGTACCATCCTCGAACTTCTGTTAAACTACTTGATATCCCTGTCCCTCTCCCACCAAGCTGCACCGATAGAGGAACTGGTATCTGCACTTGCAGATGAACATGAAATACCCCGCGCAGTATCGAACCAGGTCATATCTTGGTTTGGGAATGTCAACGAAGGCCTGTGGACAATGGACATCGATGCAGTGATTAGGGAACTTGGGTTGGGAATTCTTAGACACCACAGAGTTTGTTTACTTCTTGCGATTTCTGCATGCCGATATCTGATACCAGGCACCAAGCACACTCCCATTTCTGGGAACGCATTCCTTAGGAAATGGAAAAATGCGGTAGGGGACACTTTTGAGTCTTGCGTGAAACTGTCCCTCCTTTCGGTGCGTTGTTCTACTACTTGTCGCATGAACTACAAGACATGGTCTACAGGGAAACTACCTTCAAAACGAGACTTTGACGGGAGAGGCAATGACCCTAACCTATTTCCCATCTGCCTCATTGCCGTTCGACCCGGCCGCTCGATTTGTCGAGTTGTTCCTGACTCGCCAGCGATGGAAACATGTGGAAATCGAACCCTTCCTATTAGACATAGCTGTCAACTCCAAGGAACGAGATAAGCTACTCCTCAAGCATGCTAGAACACTAACGGACTCTGAGGGGGTGTGGTACACCGCACGTGTGGGTTACAACAACTAAAAAGCAAACATACGGACAGTAAACAGGCAGTGCGCGCTATCATAGTGATACTGCATATATCCAATGCATATACAAGTCCCCTAGAGACAATCATTTCCTACCTTGTGAGCGGGTTTTCGTCTTCGAGCCTAGACTCTGGATGGGAGAGGGATGATAGTCCCCATCATCCTCCGAATTTTTCCTCTTCCGCTTCCCGCCCGTGGATGTAATGGCCCGCATTGGGGAGCCTACCTCTAACACTTTCAATCCACCAGGACCAGTAATGCTCTCAACATAATTCCATAGCGCTCTTACCACAACAGTATTGGTGCGAATGTCGCGAAATTGCTCTCGTATGCGTACACGCATTTGTAATATTGCATTTGCTCTTTCTTCATACGTGTATTTTCGAAGGACGAAGAGAACGACGCCTGCAGAGTATACAATGAGCAAGCTATCCTTTGGAAAGGAAGAACCAGAGCTTACCAATGAAGACAAATTCAACTGGTGCTACACGCTTGTCGACGTGAGTGAAAGCAATGTCAAGCCCTTTCGTCGTTGACATGTGCCAGAATTCCGATAGTACATCATTGATTTGTGACATGAACGTTGTTGGTGGACTGTCCACACGCTTCAGCCAGGTTTCCAGCTTTCGGGCTGTGGGAATCAGGTGCTCCGGGAGGCCATCACAGCAATATACTAGCTGCGCGATGCATTGGAAGTCCCTTCCACGGGTAGTGTCCCATTCAAGGACGCTTCCCAGTCCCCGACTTTCAACATTCACGTGACGCAGCTCGAGGTCCGCAATCCAATCTGCCCAGGGCGATGAAATCGCTTGAAGTTTCTCTGAACATGTCCATCAGCAAAAGCCCATATCATCAAACAAATTCAGCACCTGCAGCAGTCAGGCTCACACCGAGTTGCACCCGCTGGAATATCTCGCGCTCAATATCCGCGGTCAGACCATGGTATTCGACTGCCGGGAAAATGCATGAACAGATTGAGAACAGTGGTGCAGCTGAAACACAAACCACATGTAATTCTGGTCTCTGCAAAGCGTCGCTTCCAATGCTCTGGTATTTCTAAACGCGTAGATTTTTGCTTGTCGGAGCAAACAAACCACCAAGTCTTCTTCGTGCGTGCGTCCCGATCTTTGCGTTTGGCGGGTTCAACATGAATACTGGGTAGTGTCAGATAGCACACTTACGAGGTATCTGTTAACGTTTACGTAGAATGAGATAAAGATAAGCGCAACATGATCGGGTGCTCACCAGACCGTCGAGAAACTTTTGTATGGATGTCAGCCTCTGTTTCCCGTCCACGCAAACACGAATGGTCTCCCCTTCTTCATCTTTGGTTATGGCAAATATAACGGGAGGGATGTAGAAATTTCGAAAGATGGAGTCGATGAGCCCAATCTGCTTGGTCTCTGGCCAAACGACATCTATGGGTGCTATGGTTCGAGTTCAGTTTAAATGCTGGTCCCTAGTCACTTGCCTCGCTGGTAAACGGGATTGAGATCAATAAAGCCCTCATGTATGAAGCCTGAGTGCCAGAAATACGTATAAGAGTAAGCCATGAGTTGGGCAGCAGCCGACGCACTGTGCAGCTCTTTTGCAGTGTAGCTCATCGCTAACGGCGGACTCAATGCATCTCTGACTTTGAACACCTTAGGGTCGTCGTTGTCCGACTGATAATCGGCGTCAAGCTCGTCGAAGTCCTTTTCTTGTGCTTCATTCAGTTCGACCATTGTTTGAGGGAGGTTTTGACAAGTTGGTCAGTTCGCAGCCACTAGCACCTTCCAATCCGAACGGCATCGAGTTAGGCCGCATACTAGGGGATGCGGCACTATCCGAAACCACGTGAGCGATTCAAACCCAGCCTTCAGCTCGGGTTGAACCTGGTTCAGAACGTTCATGGCGCCAGTTGTGCCATCGGTGGGACCGCAGGCCGCCCCTTTTCCTATCTTTTGGGGACGTTTGTGCCCGAAAAAAAAAAACGTGCCAAAAGCATGTCTCGTGTTGGCGATTGCTAGTAGAATCACTACTTACCAGTATTGCACAGGTTTCAGCCACTGGAGATTTCCAACTTGAACTTGTGAATTAAGAGAACCATGGATTACACCGTAATGATATTGTATCTACTATGAAGCGATTAGAAACCATAATGCGTCAAGTCCAATGGGTATTATGAGTCATATCATGAACGGTATCTATCATTTCCACTGCCCGAAGTCATCATCACCATCATCATCGTGGAATGGATCCTGTGGAATTTGGGCCAACGTTGCGTCTGAGGAGATCGAGCGGCTGTGTTCGTGTCTTTGCTCAAAGTCTGCCTCATCTCGCATCAGCATTGACCCCTCCTCCGTGATACGACTCGTGGTTCCAGCATTGTGTACGCCGCTTGGGGTAAATTCCCTACCAGGTCGGTCGTCCTCATCATCGCTGTCGTCTCCTACTTGCCATAGTACCGTCTGATCCCCCCGCCCTTCCTCGGCTTCTGTCGTATTCCTGAGAGCTTGCTCTTCGTCGTCTCCATCTTCGTCTTCATCGATTATATGATTGACCCTGGAGGAAGACCGAGAAGCCTTGCGAGACGATAATCCAGATAATCCAGCGGCAGCAGGGGCACGAGTCGATCGTTCAGGCTTTTTGTGCGTCAAGAGGACCACACCAGAGATGAGAATCATCATGGAGGCAAAAATTAGAAAGAGTATCCATGGCCTGTAGGAGTCAACTTCGTTATTGAACACTAACGAGTCTAGAAACCTGATTTACAGAGAATAATGTAAGTGGAAATTAATCGGGGATGAATTGAACATACCCAGTTGCAGTATAAACACCGTAGAAAACTGGGACCACGAGAGTAGAGTCGTAGACCTTGAGCCCACGGTTGAGACAGATGATCTGAAGCACAGCAGTGATCACGAGCAAGATTATTGTAAATATAGGAGCCAGATGACCAAACTGATTTCCTGGGTTCTCATGTGAAAGGCTCCCGGTGAGTAACTTCACGCTAAGTTAAGTTAGAAAATAGCAGAACCTGAGACAAAACTAAGTGACTGACGTAGCCTTGGCAAAAACCAGACACCCTCCAGCCAGTCCACCTCCACAACACGCCCAGCCAATTCCAAGCACCCATGCAACCTGCTTATCATCCTGGGAAGCAGTCCACATCTCTAACTTCTCCTTAACCCATAGCATCCATGAATTCCAGTTGCTCTTGACTCTCCCCAAGAAAGTAGTGCTCGATGTGGGAGACGTCCGTGCGCCCATGCCTGTGAACGGTTCTGAATCCAGATCTGAACGTGCGGCAAGGACAGCATCGAGCGAATCTGTGAAGATGAGGACGCTAATGAGTGCAAATGACATGCAGAAGAAGAATCCAAGCCAACCACCACGCCGCCACAAAGCGGTGAGATGGTCGACATTAGTTTCTGTAGAGAGTCCACTGTTGATATCTCCAAAGGCGACAATACCGATGACGCCAGTGACGACAATCATAGTACCCTACATCTGATGAGACAAGTGTGAAAAAAACATGAAGGAACTCACATAGATATCCGTCTGTGTAACTGGGGTACCAATTAAGAATCTAGCGAAGAGGAAATTGAAGATGAGGGATGTAGATCCAAGGGGGGCAACATATTCTGGGAATTATCAGAAAGAGGTAATCCAAAAGAAGAAACGGACGTGCCTGCCCTCATATATTCCAGGGCCAGGGTGCTTCCGATGAGCTGTGACAAAATATATAAGAGCATGCCCAGGAGCCATAGGGGTCGTAGCAAATCTCGTTTGCGTGCAGACTTCGGAATAGCGCTCGTCCTCACCTGCAGAGTGTTAGGACTCAGTTACAGAGACAACGCAAGACACTCACATGGTCTAACTTTGTGAGATTCAGACCAGCAGCGTTCAAAATTGAAGCGAGTAAAATAATAGCTAAACCGATTATGAATGCTACAACAGGACTTGCGCCATGTGTATAACTGGGGTCGCTCGTGGTGGATGATTGCGCTGCGGCCTGCAGGCTGGTGGGAGTGGGGTCCAATGAGGTCACCATGGAAGATGACTGGGCCATCAGACGTTGGAAATGTGAGGACCAGTGGCGGCAGTGCTATAAATTCTTTGAACTGAGAATCTTTCGTAGATGACAAGGAGAGTTCTAAGGAGAATATGCAAGGAGGTCGCAGACTTGCTTGTGACCTAAAGTATGACAACAGCCTGAGTTGGAATGATTGTCCTAAAATGAGTTTGTCGGTGCCACCCAGTCCTAATCCTTCCCAATCCCCTGATCAACGAGCGTCGAGGCAAGTCGTTGAGCCAGTCGTCGACCATTATGGAGGCCATCCTAGCTAAGCTCAAAGCTAAAGCGGAGCTCGTTCATGGCAATACTCTACTTCAGGATACCATCTCACTGCTCACAGATTTACACCACAATCCAGCAAGTGCCCAGCTGCAGCACATCACCTGGGAAGGTCTCAAGCGAGATTTCGAAAAGCTACAGGATCATGGATTGTGGGACATGTCCGAAGATAATACCAAGCTTTTGCATTCGCTGCGTAGTTTCATGGCTACTAAACCGTCCAAGGAACCAGACGGACCCGCCGATGACGCTTCCGCACCTCCCCCAACGCTCAGAGAATCACAGCAAATACTTTCAATTGCCCCCCCTCCCCCTGAATCCATCCCGTCCCCCCTCATCCCAACGTCAGAACCTGTCCTGCTTCCCATAGAACTTGTTGATATCCTTAACCACACGTACTTTCTCCACCTGCTTGCCACGGATCCTAAGCAGGTTGTCCCTCCCGGCAAGTCCCTTGTTTCAATGATGTCTCGCTCCCGTAAGGACGAAAAAGATGTCGCAGAGCCTACTTTGCATGACAGGGTCGAGAATCTTGTACATAAAGCTTTCTGGGAAGAGGTGCGGACCTCGTAATACCTCAGATATCCTGGCGTCTAAGGCTTTTTAGGCCATAGACTCGCTTTCGAATCCAGAGCCTTCTCGTCAGCTTCTGCGTATCAAACTTTTATACCATGACCTCCATATTGCACTCACACCTCTTCTTCCACCACGGCATCCTGTCCTCACCGCACTTTCTTCTCCGTTATCCCCGACATCGTCACCTTTAGACTCAGCTATCATGCATTTACGTGAGGCCGTGACGTCTCTACGCGAGCGTTGCGCACCAGTCCGGGACCAAGAGCTCGATAGCCTTCTGCATACGCTGGACAACCCTCCAGTACGATCTTCGCGCCCTATTGCGCTAGCCACATTAGTGGCGGATACAGTTAAATCCATACTCGGGATTTCGGAGGTCATGAAAGATGATCTCTCCCAGTTCGTGCTGGGAAGCATGACAGAACAACAGCTCCGATCTGCGGTGTCTAAGCAGGCGAAGACAAAGGAGCGTCATGTCATTTTGGACATTTGGAGGCCAGACCGGATAGAGAGTAGCTGGCGGGGGTGGCTTGAGACTTATTCGCCATTCTTTCAGGTTAGCGGTGTCGCCGCTGAGCTGCGCTTCAGGTGGATTGTACGACTTATACAGGCGCTAGGGTCATCCACTCCTATATCCTGTAAGTTTCCAACTAAAACTTTATCTACAACAAGTTCGGAACCTCATATCGCGGAATCTTCCGCTCAATCTTCTGATCCATCACCACTCTCAATCGAGAATTCCCTTCCACCGATTTTTTTCTTCTCTGTTCCTGTCCTACTGGAAACCCAGAATTATCTGCAAGCGCTAGTCATTTCTGCGTCTCTGCGCTCACTGACTCGCCCTGCGTCTCAAGATGCGCAGGAAAACGACGTAATGAGCTTCATGGAACGTATATGGACCCTCCTGAAAGCGGAAATAGTAGAGGAACCAGGTTCAGGCGACACGAAGCTTGTGCATCTCGCAGATGAGGTTGTTCGTGCCCGCCAGCTTGATGGCTCCCGGCTCTCGACGGAGGCAGAGGCCAGGCTGCGCGCGGCAGTTGAACGCACACTCAATCCTCATGACCCTGTCTTTGCGCTCCTGCAGAAACGGATACTGAAAGCGTTGGTTGATGCTCTTAGCCGACGACGATCGGAATCCATGCAGAGTGAAATGCATGCGGTACCCCAGAGGATGCAGACAGGGTTCCAGGGCGAGCGCGCCGGCAAGCGACCTCGGCTAGCTTTAGATCCAGACGATCTTGACGTGGCTGACGGGGCGGAGACGCGTCAGTTGACAAGGTGCAAGGTTTCGAGGACAAGTACTTAAGGAAGGTCATAGAGCAAGTGTTTATGAAGATAGATGAGTGCGTCAGGTGGTTGGAAAGTGGTTGGCCGGATGTCCTTCGGGTAGGGATCGTTGATCATGAGCTCGCTGTTTAGCCTTCTGCAATGTGGAAGACATAGAGGTATGAAGAACCGACCAGCAGACTTTAATTACCGTCTGGCCCTCCCCAGAGCCCCTCTGTTATCATTTCGCCAAATACTGCTCTTTATAAAGTGCTTCTGTAACTTTCAGTTGGACCTCAATCTGTGTACTGGCAGGTCAAGTAACCAACTACAAACTACAAGATCTGTACCTCAGTAAGGCGTGCTGAGGGAAATAAACTATTCCAGGATCACGGAGTGCCAATGACAAGACTAAATGCAAAGGAGTGATTATGAAGAGTGAACTATATAATGAAGCAACAAGGTATACGATGTATCACTGTTGTAATCGGATGATACATGAGTGCGAGCGCTGTGTAGCGCTAGTTCCATCATAACTGCTAGACATACTAATGTGTGTACCTTATGATGTCCCCTACTCTCCCTGTTCTGCCACCATCTTGAGGTAGCGTTCTACTAGTACTGTAGAAAGCTACCTAAAAATGGTGGCAGAACAGGGTAGGCTAAGGGGATATCATAAGGTACACACTACTGCGAAGCCTTGGTAAGGAAATATTACCACGGTTTTTTTTTTTTTTTTTTTAATTACATTTTTATACCCCATCATAATATTACCACGGTTACTAAACAAATGTAACAGGTTCCGTCAATGATTGAATATGACTAGGACCTTCACTCCAGTTCCGGCGACAAGTGCAATCCAACGTTGTAAAACCTGCAGTCATGGCACCCAGGAATCGAGACGACAATTTTATGGACGTGGATTCTGATTCTGACATCTCCCTGCTTGGTGACGAACACCGCGGCAAGGGGAAGGGTAAGGGCAAAGCTATTGACAAGCGCAAGAAGGACAAGGGAAAGGCAAAAGCAAAAGACGTCAGTAGCACTTTCGTCGCATACGATGTCGGGCATTTACATTTCAATAGCAACCTTACACATGGGAGGCATCCTACACGCGTTCTTGGGATACTGTGCAGGAAGATGAGGCCGGAAGTCTGCAGGGCGCCGTGGAAGATCTCATGGCGCGGGGCAGGCGCAAGAGGTTCGTCCATCCCACTCGTCTCGTGTGTTTTCATTGATTTGGTGAACAGATTGCTAGCCCCTGCTGCTGCTATCCGTCGTACAATCATCCGACATCTCGTTCTCCTGCTCGATCTTTCGGCGGCAATGATGGACCGTGACTTGCGCCCCACTCGGTTTGATCTCATGCTTCAATATGCAAAGGAATTCGTGCTCGAGTGGTTTGACCAGAATCCACTGGGCCAGATCGGCGTTGTTGGTATGCGTGCCGGGATTGGCGAGAGGATTGGCGAGATGTCGGGTAGGTTGTTCTGTAGATTAGGTCATCAAGCCGAAATTCATTCTACCAGGCAACCCGCAGGATGTCCTCAAGTGTCTCAGTGATAGGACGCGCTTAGAGCCTACTGGAGAACCAAGCCTTCAGAATGCCATTGAGATGGCACGAAGCAGTATGAGGTACCTCATATTCTTAGCCTCTCGAACTTTGTTCTGATTCTGCAGTCATCTGCCCACACACTCTTCACGAGAAATCCTCATCATCTTTGGCTCATTGACAACATGTGATCCTGGAAATATCCACGACACCCTGAATGCATGCGTAACGAACAAGATACGTATATCTGTCGTCGCTCTGGCCGCAGAAATGAAGATCTGCAGGGATTTATGTGACAAGACTGGTGGTAAGTAGACTATTTTTGTGTAGGATGTCGCTTTATCCGCCAGGTAGGTCAGTTTGGCGTGGCGATGAACGAGGGTCACTTTAAAGACATCCTGTTTGAGCTCGTCCCGCCGCCTGCACAACGAGCCGTCGCCCGCACGGGGGGTCCTGGGGCAGCGAACCCAGCTGCTGACCTGATGATGATGGGTTTTCCTACTCGACTGCCAGATTCATCGCCGCCAAGTCTATGCGCCTGCCATTCAGACATGAAAAGCGAAGGCTTCCTTTGTCCGAGATGTATGGCGAAAGTGTGTGATGTACCGACGGATTGCGACATATGTGGACTCATGATTGTGAGCTCTCCTCACTTGGCGCGAAGCTATCATCATTTGTTCCCAGTTAAACCGTATGAAGCTGTGTAAGTGACATTCTATCTGGAATGACTGTTATGAGGTTTAACGTTTCTAACACAGAACATCGATGGAGGGTGTATCTGAACCAGTGACTTCTTGTCACGCATGTGCGCGAGTATTTCCAACCGCGGCGTCAACCGCGGCAGCATCGGAGGGTATCAGTCCGTGGGGTCGGTACCGTTGTCCCGACTGTCACAACAACTTTTGCGCGGAGTGTGATGTGTTTGTTCATGACTCTATCCATTGCTGTCCGGGTTGTGGCAAGTAGTTATAATATCAATGTTTCGGAAGCATATTCGCTTGCTTGTGTTTGAAATGCCGTAATCAGATGCCTTGCCAAGTAGTTCTGACACCTTTCTGCAAGCTGTTCGTTTCTTCTTTACCTCTTACCCGCTGTCATGCACTTACTGCCACTTACACTCGTTTTTTCCTCTTGGTATACGCTTGCTCTTGCTGGCGGTCAAGCGAAGGGTCAGAACTGTACCGTCAGTCACAATCGTCTCGAAGCCGGCACATATCAATTTCGCAGTGACTGCGATACACAAACATACTGCTCGTCCCAGGGGATTTGTGAACTAAAGGGATGCAGAAAGGACCAATATCCATTTGGGTATTCACCAGAGGCGACTTTACCACCGAAGTGTGATGCCGGGCAGTTCTGTCCAGACGAGGCTGATGCCTGTCAGCCGTTACTACCCGTGGACAGCGCCTGTCAGTTGAACCGCGATGGTGAGCTTCAATTCCAGTCCCGCGATGGCATTCGCTGACCTCGGTTTCGCCATCCAGACCAGTGCGAGCCGCCTCCAAACTGGCAGCAGTTGGCTGATACGTCGTCTTACGGCCGGAACTTCAACGGCTCTGTGTGCCTGAATAACGTGTGCATGTATGTCGAAAAGGAGAGGTTGTATTTTTTTTTGTTGACTGTGGATCCAGGTGGGCAAATGTCACCGTTGGTCTCGCTTGTCAAGTGGAGAACACGGCTTATACTGCGTATACGGGAACCGGCGAGTTCGTCGACATCGTGTCACGGTGGGTAGTATAGGCACCCGAACACTGGTGGCGCTCATCTCTATTTGTAGAGGCAACTGTCAAATCGGATTGTATTGCGACTCTCAGTCGCTGGTTTGTATGCAGGGGAAACAACTAGGAGAGACATGTGATGCGGATAAGGAGTATGTCTTGTGCTCGATATGGATTGTCCACCATCATTCAACTTCATCCCCAGGTGTTTGAGTTTCAACTGCCGTAGTAGCGGTGTCTGTGGACGGAGTGCTGACTCGCCAAAGAAATTTGAGGTATGGGAATATATCTTGGTTGGGGGCGGTATATTTGGAGGTAAGTTGCCATGTCTTGAAGGTTTGGAGTGCATCTAATGGTCGGTTTGACAGGCATGTTTGCCACTCTAATCACCTTGTTCTTGATTCACCGGCGTCAACGTGATGTGGAGCGTGAAAAGCGTATACAGTACTGGAATGAACAGGTAAGCATCGGAGGTCATAATACTGTCTCTCTAACGATTGTCCCGTAGAATGCCCTCCGTCAGAACATTATACAGTTGAAGGAGGTTGCTCGCACCTCCATCCTGTCTCTATCAGCCAACGGCAACAGCAACCGGGACACTATTTGCAGCCGTGCTGGGTCTGAAGAGTCCTCGGCACCGATCCTCCAGCATTCGGTCCACAAGGCGAGTGGGTTAAGACAGCAGTACAGGACAGACGATTACGAGACTTCATACGACGAGATGATGGTGCAACAGCGATAGGTGTCCACGGTCACCCACGTGTAGGACATTTCGGTGCTCTTATATACTATCGTCAGGCTATTTTTTGACATGGACAAATCTCTCCCAACTTTTTACCCATGATATATTTAGCTGCAGTGCTGCGGGTCATGTAATGAGGTTAGCCCACAGCGCTCAGCGCTCAACTCACCAGTTGGCAGTTGTAACGTAAATATTGACTTTAATTTCCCCTGGGAGACTTGTGCGGTAGCAACTCTACAGCAACGTAAAGATATGATATGAGACTGCGAGCCTAGTCCAATTCTGCTTTAGAGAGCTAGTAAATCCCAATCGAGTTGGGTGCGAAACAACAATCTTGTTTCTGTGCACCCCGCGGATGGGGGTTCATGGTGTGTGTGAGAAGTCCACGTCAGTAGAACTCGCAGACTTGCTACTAGCAAAGTAGCGCACAGAACCACGTAAGTTGACGGCGTGTATCTGTATCTTCACGCGCGTACTTGTGAGTAGGGTGGTGGGTCCACGGCGCGTGGCGCCGAATTCGAACCGCATGCCAGCCAGTTGGAATTGAAGCTTAGCAGCGCCAGTGAAACGCTGGATTTTTCACAAAGCAGTCGTGCTATAATGTTACACCTTTCGACATTGTGAAGTGCAAGTGATCGACCGTCCCTGTCCATGTTCTGAGGGCAGCTATTCATATCCGTGGTGGTGTCCTATATGCAAGAGCGCTGACCGTTTAGGCTTTGGAGCCAAGTCCAACCGGTCAAATTTCTCACTCGCTGTATTCGCCACAACAAGGCGTGCACGCTGCTCACTGTTCTCGCTGCTCCACCCGCCATCGAAAACATGTCTTCGCAGCCTTCTTCGAGCGAAGAAGGCCTCAACCCATCGTCCAAGGACGGCGAGCCCTCGCACGATTCAGACATCCCGCCACCACGTTCAAGCACGCGCATCGCCAAGGGAAAAGAAAAGCAGTTGGAAGAAGACGCATACGACGAAGACGAAGACGACGACGGCGACACCATCAACACCTCATATCCCCCCACAACCGACGAGGCAGCCGAGACGCGACGGGTCGAAGAGGTGCGCCCTTTCCTTGCTCCTCTCCTTCCCATCAGTGCTCAGATATTGAACTCTTCCGTTCTTGCAGAATCTGCGGAGATGGGAGATGGCTGAACGCGAGCGCCGGAGAGCCGCGCGCGAGTCTGCGCAGGCGAGCGGTCCCTCTTTGCTCGGCGCAGTCACTCGCAGGGCGAGTGTGCTCCTGTCGAGTCGGCAGACGGGCAAGACATCCACAGGGGGGTTGGGCAGCCACCGCGCCCTCAACTCTCGAGACTCCACCGACGCACTCCCGCTCAACTCCGTCGACCAGAGCCCGCGTGCGTCTGAGAACCCATTCATGCATCCGTCCGAACGGGAACCTGCGTTTGTCGCCCCTCCGCTGTCCCCATTTGACGACTCGGCAGACCGGGCGGATGCTATGACAACTTCCGACCTTCCGCTCCCTCGTGCGTCCGATTCGAGGACACGCTCGTCCCAGCCGGCCTTGCGCACTCGAACATCAACCCTTATTCCACCTCCACGGCCGCTTGGGCTGCCACAGCCCCTGACACCACCACCTCCTGGAACGACTGGCGCGCGCATAGCTCCTATGAAAGCCACGCCTCCACCAACGCTGCATCCAGAACGTATAGAACCAGAGCGGGAGGTGAGGTGGTGGCACGAGTGGTTATGCGGATGCAGCGAGGGACCAGATCGGGGAGGAGAATTCCAGGTCGGGGCGCCTCTCATTACCACTATTTGTCGTACTGACGGGTTTGCTGCAGGCTGGACGCACGAATCCTTTCGAATGACTCGGAACGAGACACCGGCTTGTATATCCTTATAGAGGACTCTCCCTTGCTCATCGTCGCATACAATACAGTAGTTTACATCGGGGACTAATAACCACTTTACATAGGTACAACCAGAGGTTCCATAGTGTTTCGACCGTTCGACCGTTCGCTGCATACATACCCGTCGCATATCCGATTATGTTTATTACTTCGTCCACGCTTGGCTCTTCGTTGCACGGACATTTGTAGCAACAATATATTCTAGGTACACACGTTTGAAGACATGAGTATACCCATGTACTGACAGGTGGGTGGAAAATGAGATGTTGTAGTGCATATAGTCCAGTCTAGCAAAGATACTCGATAATTGTTATTGGGCGGATGGGAAGCGCACGATCTTGACTTCGTCATTTGCAATGCGGTTCGCTGGTTCATGGACGGGATCGTTGGCAGCAACCTAGAGACAGATCAGCGTGGTCAGTTAGGTCATACGAAACAGTCTGACCTCCACCATTTCTGCACTCCTACTGCCATGACGTCTGGTCATCACCGACGCCGCATCGTTTCCCGAAGTCTCCTCGTGAACCGCGATTGTCATGGTAACTGGAGGACCATGTTCGGTAGTCTCTGGCGCAACAGTATCACCTTCAGCAGAGTCTGTAGAAATGCTGCCGGGGTTCGGAGCGCCTTGTTCAACATCTCCGCCTGCTGGCGTCTGAATAACAACGGGCTGCTTGCGGGTCCACATAACCCAGTCCGGAACTGTAGTGCGAGTGCGGTTGGTCCACGTTATGGTCAGCGAAGTCGTACGAGAGTGTACGCCGCGGCCCATGTTGAAGAATGGGATACTCAGACCATCTCATCACCAAGTCAGCAATAGGATCATACCACTCATGACAGTGCTTACGGATGATGATAGAACCAAGGACGACAAAGGACACGATAGGCTGAATAGTTGCGGCTAAGTATTGCGCTTGGTTTGCGGGCGGGTGTTCCGGAGTGGGCAAACGCGTAAGCGCTAGGGCAGATACGAAAACTGCACTGACTCCCATCTAAGACGGATTAGCAATGGTGAGGAACGGTATCCAACTACTTACAGGACCTACAAACAGAATGCTTCAGCTCGAAGTTATAGTATAAACCGAGATTTGCTTACCGAAGTGACCAGAAAACAACGCCTCCCTCCAGGAAGAGATTTCGGGAATAAACTTGTACAGCATCAATAGCGATGGAATTCGCCGCAATACCAGAATAGCGATCATGAGGACAACAAGCCTCCATGGGGTGATGCCAAATTGAGGAGCGTTGTAGTCGGCGAACGGTAACCAAGCACCGATGTAGATGAAGCACCCGCAGTTCAGAACATAGTCTATTACAGAAGCGAACGCATCGTCTTCTGTTTGTACATTGAAGTGACCATCCCAGGAAATTGCAGAACCTGAAAGTGGTGTCAGACCCTGAGTTATCATTGATTGAAAATAGATGCCGAACCTGCTGCGAATGCTGCAAGAAGATCATCTGCGCCAATGGTGCTCGCGACTCCGATCGTGAATATGGAAAGAGCCAAATACTGTGCGATGTACGATTCGCGATCAATAAAACCCTTATTGTGGGATATCCTCATGAGCTTGGAGAAGAGAAGACCTATATCAAAGGATAAATACAGTCAGACTGATGCAATTATAGCAAAACACAGACCTAGAACAGCACCCAGAACAGTACCAAGGATAACCTGATCTTTTGGAAATGATGAATGTCTTGTGAAGTGTCAAGAAATCAAAGATCACGAACATAGCCATCCTACTAAGAACCACTTGCCAATAGCAGATGCAACGGATGCTTCTACGGTGAGGTAAATGGATAACGCAAGGAAAGGGTACGCGAGGCCATCATTCGCCGCGGATTCGGCTGATAAAATGTGCCGGATCTTCACAGGAACATGCTTCATTGCAAATTTTCCACCTGTCGAGTAGATAACGACCTTATCAGGGATACAGCAATACGCTTAGTTACGATCAATAGGACTGACGAGTGATGGCAGCACAAGTCACTGGGTCCGTAGGGGTTAAACAAGCAGTAATGCAAAGGGCCGAGATGTAAGCGAGCTGCGGGAATAGCGCTTTCATAACCCCTACATATAATGATCAGCAAGTAGAGAAAAGATGTGGGGCAAAGAATACATACCAGCGATAATGAGCCAGCCAAAGGCCATGGTAGGGACAACCATAATAAGCAAGCTCCTGGCATGCTCTTTCATATACGCACACGGTAGTTCAACGCCGACTGCGAACAAGCCCGTAGCGAGGACGATACGCATGACCTCTAAAGTTATGGTGTTTTCCAAAGAGCCCCATGAACGCGGGGTGAAGATATTGGCTCCGTAAGGGCCAATAATGACACCAAAGGCGGTTCCAAGGACGACTTCATTAATATAGAGCTTCAGAAGGGCGTATCAACCATTAAATAAAGGTAAAACGAAAATAGATCTTCCAGACCTTTTCTTTGACTAGGAGAGACACCATGGAGAACTGAAGTCAATGGATAAGTAGTCGTCAATGAATCATGCAAGGAAAGTTAAACGAACCAGTACCACAAATCCGCCAAGGCATATGTACGCCAATCCTGGGGCGGAAACCTGCAGAAACGAGTTCGTGATGATAGAGAGGAGAAGTTGACAACCCAACGAACTTGCACCAGTTTTAAAACCATGCTAGAAAGATTGAGGAAAATGGCGTGAAAAAACTGAAAAAATTGAAAAAACCACAGCTGCAAGGAAACTTTGAAAGATAAGAGTAAGATTGGAGCAAGCCTCGGAGAAGGGATAGACGTACTAAACATATTTAGCACCACGTGCATTGCCGGCCACATGTGCTATACAGCAACTTAGTCACTGGTATTCCGAGTCACAGGCAGTATCCTCGAAGCTCTCTGCGACTCGGACGTGTGCTGGAGCGTCCAAGACAACCGTCGATCAGCTTTTTATTGGCCCTCACTTTCCGGAATCGGTCGACTCAGGCGAATCACTGGCAGCTTGAACGGGCATCACGGGCCGTCGTCATGCCGCGAGCCTATGAATAGTTTGCACGTAAGTGACCTCACTAGTACTGGCACTGCGACCTGCAGGTTCTATGTACAGAGTAGTCGTCTGTCGGATTACACTAACTCGAATTTGGTCGCTGCACCACCCGTGTACTAGTACATGTGCCGACACGAATTCGAGCATATGCAGCGCTTCTCCGGCGTCGCGCGAGCTAATCGTCTGATATTTTCGGGCGATAAGAGTAT
>Ga0153978_1000009_pt1 | contig 37045 bp, 36 predicted proteins | sample TSGA062MetaG_FD_104749 | JGI IMG/M metagenome (GOLD analysis project Ga0153978, IMG submission 104749) | Attine ant fungus gardens microbial communities from Georgia, USA - TSGA062 MetaG | ecosystem: Host-associated > Fungi > Mycelium > Unclassified | place: USA: Georgia, Yuchi Wildlife...
CACGCGAGGCACTCACTGCGGATGTGGCGAGGCTAAATTCCTCGTTGGATGCCATGACTCGTTCCAAGGCTCTAGCAGAAAAGGACCGCGACTTTTTCCGTGATCAATACATGCAAGCTTCTGGGTTCGTCAGCACCACTAGGGCGGAGAATGTTGAGCTAGAGCAGAAAGCTGCAATTGCAGAAGGTCGCGCCCGTGACGGTGTGGCTTTGATCAAGGGCATGTTCGAGGTAACTATATCCTTAGTTACATGCGATTGATTCTGACATGGTTACAGAGTCAGATTAAAGCCCTAAAAGAAGATGCTGACCGATGGAAGGGTGTCGCTACCCTCCTTCAGGAGAAGGACCGCCGAACCAATGATCTTGTCAGGCAACGTGCTGCCGAGCAACCTGAGCTTGTGGAACGATGCCGGCAACTGGAAGATCAAATTGATTCTTTGCATGTTGAGCTGGAACTTGCCCACAAAGGGTCCTCCCTTGAGCGCCACAAAATTCTTCGTACATTCTCCGAACTGCGAGAGCGAAAGGAAAGGCTGGATCGGCATTCAATAAAGCTAGCGTATCCCGAGGTTGAACCTGGTGACATCACAGAAGAGCTAGATCCGGACGTCGCATGGGCCCTGGACGCTTTAGATGACCTCAGTGAGGCAGAAGCCGAGGATGAAGGATGTGGTCTGTATCCTTGCAAATGGAGAACCGGAGCTACTGTCATCGATCAATGTCAGCAGGCATTTGATTGCAGAGAGGTAAGCTCAAATCGTATTGCTATTGAATTTAGTAGGTGCTCAACGCCGGTAGGATTTGGATCGGCACATGCACAATCATTATTGTCATCAACTCGAGGCGATGGCCCCACGTGATTGACCAAACGTTCCGGATCATCATTTTCGATGGACAAGGGGAGATCTACTATTCTGATCTTTACGGCAAGTCCATGACATGTCTTTGCGCCCATCGCATGAACATATTCCTCGATCGCCGCACTTTGCCCAGTATTTGTAGCTGTGCGATGTACTGACTAGCATTGAATCCTCTCGTACCATATCATGATAATCTCCCGCATTTTGCTTTTCCTCTCGCTCTTTCTGACGTTTGCATTCTCTGTCATTGGATGGTCGGTCGTGATCAATGCTCTAGTGAAGTACGTTAACCCTGGGCGCTTTTTACTTGTCTCGCTGAAGTGAGGCGTATTACAATCAATGAAGGTCCAACGACGAAAGTGCATACATCAAGCGTGTAGGCCTGGCTGATGGCGCCGTCGTAGATGTCAACTATCATGGTAAGACGCTTGTTCTGGCACTGAACCATCGGACTCGTTTGAACACTCGTTCTTGAGACATCTATTCTGTCTGCGCTGTCATCGCAGCAGCCAGCGCACTGCTGACAGCACTCTCTCTCTTATCGGCACTCTCCCAAATCGTCACCATCGGGACGAAACGCCGCCTTTTGCGTCTCCAAACCTGCCTCATGCTCTTCGGCGCACTGTGGCTCCTCGCCGCCGTCATCGCATGCGATGTCCTCTTCGCCACGCGGTCGACCAAGATCACGGCGACTGTAGGCGGAGTCGCCGTGTCGCAGAGCACCATCCAGACGATCGAGCAGGCTATGGGCGTCTCGCCCGAGTACAAGACACATGGGTACTGTATGTGTCGTCTAGGCTCTCGGGTGTCTGCATTCCTCGCTCATGTTTGCTTTCAGTGAAGCTCTGCGCGATCCTGCCCTGGTTCGCGATCCTCTTCGCGACGCTTAGTGCACTGCTGCTTCATCGCGCCGCAAACAACACCAAGGACCACGTCGTCACGGAGGGAACAGATACAGAGCAGATGACACGCCCATCTGATGTGAACAAAGAGTGAGACTTGATGATCATTCCCTCGGAGTATGGGATCTATTACTGTACATCCATAGTTCATGAATGTTTTATCGTTCCTGCAGTATAATCGGTGATATCAGTATACGACGACTTTATGACGAAATACAAACATCAGACATGGGGTTCTTTATCTGCCTTTCCCGACACCAAACCCTCGTTTCTTTGCCCACATTTCCGGTATAGGCTAGGAAGTGTAGGTTCTACCCATACACCGGGCCGAAAACCAATACCAAAAATAATAAATGAACCCTCCAAAGACCACAACTGGTTAGACTTGTGTCATGGTTCAGTGGTGTCAAGGACATCGTCGATAATATGGAGGTAACCATCATGTGAATCACTTTGGTCTCGTCTTTTCTACTACTCACCACCTCAGAGACTCAGACACAACCCACCGTTTTCATCCGCCATGTCTAGTTCTGCCGAATATGACGACATTCAACATCCCCCCGCATCGAGTGAGGCTGAACGCAAAAAAACGATGACTAGGACAAGATATCGGTTCCAAAAATCCAGAAATGGAAAGGGAGAAAGGGACCAAAATTCAACAAGCTCAGACAAGCGGGACTGGAGCATGAGTACTAATGAGTCTTCGATGCAAAGACTACAGGGAAAACACCGTCGAAAACCAAGAACATAAGCAGACTGAGAACCAAAGCGGACGCTCGCACGGCGCCTATGATATCCACGAATTTCAAGCGAGCAGGGCGGGGCCGCGTTAGGTCAGGTTACTTATTGGCTTTTGTCAAAGAATTCTCGATAGGACAAATCTTTGGGCACTATCTCAGTGAGAGTCCTGCTGCAGTTGTCCTATGCCTTATTATAGTGATATCGCGATTCCTCGAAAGAGTCGAGCATGTAGGGGCGCCCGGCGAATGCGGAATCCCACCTTAGCTTTTCATTCAATGAACTCATTCATCTCCAGAAAAAACGTCCAAATCCTATGACACAGATCTAAAGGGTTGGTGCGCTAAGGCTCCCAATCGGCGGAACAATCCAGAGTTGGATTGAATTCCCAGCTTTGACAGTTCTTAGGACCTGGTCCCGCTTAGTCATTGACCGTGAATTTTCCGGTGCGAACTGGACCGTCAATTTGCTCGCGTTCAGCTTAAATTCCCAGCTTTGACAGTTCTTGAGACTCCTCTTTGAAGCTGGGAATTTAAGCTGAACGCGAGCAAATTGATGGTCCCGCTTAGTCATCGACCGTGAATGTTCTGGTGCGAACTTGGAACCCTTCTTCCTGCGTCAGTTGCCCGCCCATCCAGTACTTTGCCACCTTTCCACTTCCATCTCACGACTTTCTGTCCAATTTATCATCGTCCTTGGGCAATGAGATGAGTGACTTGAATCTATGTAAGAATTAGTTTCTCTCACCCTCTCCTTCGATTTCTGAGGTTCGTAATGGCTCTTGGTGATGCTCGACCAGCTGGAGGAGCTTGGCAGAGGTTATCTCAGGTCGCTGTCTCGGGTGCTGAGTATGACTCCTTCGAACGGCTGCCCCATCCAAAATGTTTACCAGGCACCCGAATAAAACTTCTCTACCACTCGTATGAACTTTTAGACGACACAGAGAAGAGTCGAATCGTTTGGGTGCATGGCACAGCGGGCGTGGGAAAGTCTGCTGTTGCATTCACTATAGCTGAAAGGATGAGGAACCTGAAGACGGACGAGGAGAAACCTAACGAGAAGCGGCTCGCCGGAACATTCTTTTTCTCGCGCGGTATTGCAAACCGTTCCACCATAAAATATTTCTTTGCAACACTTGCGTATCAACTTGCCAGAAACTTCCGCAGCGTTAAGGACACGTTGATGGAAGCTATCGGCAAGGATCCTGCGCTTCTGCAGCCCACCAAGTCCCCTCGCGAGCAAATGGAGGCACTTTTGCTGTTACCTCTTCGGAGGCTTCGACTTAGACTACACGAACGGCAGAACAGTTCGCCTTTGGTATTCGTTATTGATGCCCTTGATGAATGCACATCCAAGGCCGAAATTCTTCTTCTTGTGTCCTTGCTAAGCCAAGTACTACGCGACCCTGGTATACCTGTGACGCACATTCTGCTAACAAGTCGCTCAGAAGCGGATGTCAGCAAAGCCATTCTCAGTGAAGAGGTGTACCCACTAGTGGACGAGATACCGGTGAAAACTTCAGCAGATGATGAGACTTCCTTGATCTCGCTAGACGGCGCAGACGTTGACAGCGATATCGTTCTTTTCCTGAAGCATTCGTTTGAAGACATGCAAAGTAGCCACTCCGGTTTTCCGCAGCCAACAAAACAAGAACTTTGGCGATTGGCGAAGCGAGCGGGCAGACGTTTCATCATAGCGTCTACTATGATGAAGTTCATCGATAACGACTCGGAAAACTGTGATCCATACAGTCGGCTTCAGCTGATGCTGGATCTGACGTGTGATCTACTACCAGGAACAGATGTGTACGAGTTGTACAACCAAATCATATCCACTTGCACGGACCCCGATCGGGCATACATGCACTTGTCGGTGGTTGTTGCGCTTGTGAACCCTCTTCCAGTGTCACAAATTTCTGAACTTCTTGGCCTTCATCAGGGCAGGGACAGTGCGAAATTGCTGGTGCAGCTACGATCTATCATGGATATTCCGAACGACGCTACGCTCCCAGTCAAAATATTCCACTCGTCCGTTCGAGACTATGTTTTGGAACCCTCAACCCGCAGCCGCTTTGGAGGACAAGCCATGTCCCCACATACTCTTCTCGCTTCTTCCTCATTGCGCCTGATGATGCGCGTCATCCCGAAAAGCACAGGTCTCGAGGATGCGCTCTCAGAATTGAGCAAGCAAAGTGGAATTATGGATTCTCTCCATCCCAAGGACTTGATGGAGTCACTAGCCTTCACTGTCGAGCCACCGACGGCAGAGGGTGTCCTTACAGCTCTGATATGGCTCAGAGGAAATCAGAGTCCGACATTATATTTTTGGCTAGATAAGCCAGATGGTCGTGCGTGGCTGGGGACAGATGAAGGATTTGAATGGCTGAACTTCCTTGATGGATTAGGTTGGCTGCAGACTGACAGCGCACAAGAGTGGATGCAGACTGACAACGGGCAAAAGTGGCTCCAAACTGACAGAGGGCACATGTGGCTGAAGACAGATAGTGGGCTAAAGTGGTTGCGGGCCTCCTGCGGGCAAGAGTGGCTGCGGGCTCACAGCGGAAATTTATGGCTGCGGACTCACAACGGAAACATGTGGCTGCAAACCCACAGCGGGCTAGAGTGGCTGCAGACTAACCACGGGCGAGAGTGGCTACAGACCTACAGCAAGCGAGAATGGCAGCAAACGAGGCACGCGAGTTTGTGGCTGCAGACCGACAGCGCGCAAGAGTGGTTACAGACCTACAGAGCGCAAGAGTGGTCGCGAATCGAAAACGCGCGAGAGTGGTTACAGACCGAAGATGGGAGAGAGTGGCTACAAACCAACAGCGTGCAAGAGAGGCTACGGACTGATGGGATGAAAGAGTGGCTGCAGACTGACAAGGGGAAAGAATGGCTGCAGACTGACAGGGGAAAAGAGTGGCTGCAGACTGACGAGGGGAAAGAGTGGCTGCAGACGGGCGACGGGGAAGAGTGGCTGCAGACTGACGACGGGAAAGAGTGGCTGAAGACTGACAATGGGAGAGAGTGGCTGCAGACTGACAATGGGAGAGAGTGGCTGCAGACTGACAATGGGAGAGAGTGGCTGCAGACTGACGACGGGAAAGAGTGGCTGCAGACTGACGATGGGAGAGAGTGGCTGCAGACGGGCGACGGGGAAGAGTGGCTGCAGACAGACGACGGGAAAGAGTGGCTGAAGACTGACGATGGGAGAGAGTGGCTGCAGACTGACGACGGGAGAGAGTGGCTGCAGACGGGCGACGGGGAAGAGTGGCTGCAGACTGACGACGGGAAAGAGTGGCTGAAGACTGACGATGGGAGAAAATGGCTGCAGACTGACAATGGGAGAGAGTGGCTGCAGACTGACGACGGGAGAGAGTGGCTGCAGACGGACGACAGGGAAGAGTGGCTGCAGACCGAAGACGGGAGAGAGTGGCTACAGACTGACAATGGGGAAGAGTGGCTGCAAACTGACAACGGGAGAGAGTGGCTGCAGACTGACAATGGGAGAGAGTGGCTGCAGACTGACGACGGGAAAGAGTGGCTACAGACCGATGATAGGAAAGAGTGGCTGCAGACCAACAGCAGGCGAGAGTTGCTACAGACCAACAGCAGGCGAGAGTTGCTACAGACCGAAGACGGGAGAGTGTGGCTACAGACCAAAGACGGAAGAGTGTGGCTACAGACCAAAGACGGGAGAGAGTGGCTACAGACTGGTGATGGGAAAGAGTGGCTACAGACCGATGATGGGAAAGAGTGGCTGCAGACTGACAATGGGGAAGAGTGGCTGCAAACTGACAACGGGAGAGAGTGGCTGCAGACTAACAACGGGAGAGAATGGCTGCAGACTAACAACGGGGAAGAGTGGCTGCAGACTGACGACGGGAAAGAGTGGTTGCAGACCGAAGACGGAAGAGAGTGGCTACAGACCGATGATGGGAAGGAGTGGCTACAGACCGATGATGGGAAAGAGTGGCTGCAGACCAACAGCAGGCGAGAGTTGCTACAGACCGAAGACGGGAGAGAGTGGCTACATACCGAAGACGGAAGAGTGTGGCTACAGACCAAAGACGGGAGAAAGTGGCTACAGACCAAAGACGGGAGAGAGTGGCTACAGACCGATGATGGGAAAGAGTGGCTGCAGACCGACAACAGGCGAGAGTGGCTACAGACCGACAGTGGGAGAGAGTGGCTACAGACCGACAGTGGGAGAGAGTGGCTGCAGACCGACAGCGCACGACAGTGGCTGCAGACCGACAGCGTACGACGGTGGTTGCTGACGTGGCACGGGAATTTGTGGCTACTGACCCCCAACGGGCAAGAGTGGTTGCAGACTGGCAGCGGGCGAGAGTGGTTGGAGACCGACAGCGCACTAACATGGCTGCAGACGTGGTACGGAAATTTGTGGTTGGAGACCGACAGCGCGCGCGAGTGGCTGCAGACCGACGGCGCACGACAGTTGCAGACCAACAGCGCACGACAGTGGCTGCAGACCAACAGTGCACGACAGTGGCTGCAGACAGATAACGCACGAGAGTGGCTGCAGATCAACAGTGGGCGAGAGTGGCTGCAGTCATGGCACGGGGGTTTGTGGCTGCAAACCTACAGCGGGCAAGAGTGGTTGCAAACCGACGGTGCGCGGGAGTGGCTGCAGATCGATGGCGGACGAGAGTGGCTGCAGACATGGTACGGGAATCTGTGGCTGCAGACCGACGGCGGGCGACAGTGGCTGCAGACCGACAGCGCACGACAGTGGCTGCAGACGTGGCACGGGAATTTGTGGCTGCTGACTGACTGTGGACGAGAATGGTTGCAGACTGACAGCGCGCATGAGAGGCTGCAGACACACGGCGCGCGAGAGTGGCTGCAGACCCACGGCGGGCAAGAGTGGCTGCATACCGACAATAGGCCAGAGTGGCTGCAGACCCACAATGGACAAACGTGGTTGCAGACCCACAACGGACAAGAGTGGTTACAGACTGACAGTGCGAGACTGTGGCTGCAGAGCCCCGATGGAAGGGAGTGGCTCAAATCGCCCAACGGCCAAGCATGGAAGTCAACTCCCGCTGCATCTGTTTGGGTTCAACTGCAAGAATTCTTGGATACTGTGAAAGTAACCAATGACTTCTTCATCACCCCACGATTATCTTCGCATTCGACTTTCCAAATGATTCAGCAACTCAAGAGCTTGCCTGATTTCTTGATGTTTCCGACATTCCTCGCATTAACCCCTAATCATCCCATGTCTGCAACATCGCCACATTCTTCAGCCATCGAGGCTATCCGTGTTATGAGTGCCTTTGTGACTTCCACAGAGGAAGCGAGGGAACGAAGTCGATCCGCTTCCGGCGCTCTCATCTATGCATGCCAAAACTGGGCCATCCATCTCTCTCAAGCTCAGAATCCATGGAACAAGACACTCGACCACGAATTCAATCATTTCTGGGAGAATTATCTTTCGTCCTGGCTTGAAACACAATGGTGTTTGAGTGGGCTACAGTCTTCTTACGCTATACTTTCCAAAGCCCAGACATTTGTAAAATAGGCAAGTATCCACTGTCTAATAGTCTTCACCACCCATTGCCTAACTTTGTCCGTTGGAAGATCGAGTGAAATGTAATGAAGGTCTCAGTTCCTGCAAGAAGACTTGTATGGATGTAAATACCTAACGAAGGGGTATCAGCACGAAAGCGCTGGGCTATAGTCCGAGTCATTCATGTAGTTGAAAATTGTAAGCTAGACATGTAACTGCTCTGTGCAAATAAAATTACTCCTCTACGTGTGAGTACTAAGCGATGTGGCGCAGCATTCTTTCTTCCCAACCTCAGCGCCACCGAAAGTCGTCGACTAGTATCGCCAGCCCTCAGCTCTTTCGGTTTTTCTGCTCACCCACCCACCACCCCCTCTCACAAATTTGCACCACTCAAAGCTATCGCCCAGCTTCGTCCGACGCACACCCGGCAAGTTCCTTACTACCACTCACATAGAGATATTCTGTTCAGGCCCGCCGCCCTCCCAGCGCATCTTCTACACAGGTACAAGCCAGTGTTTCGGACCGGAACGCCCTGCGAGCATTCGCCCAATATCTTCATAGCATTTACACTATTTTTTCCCAATAGTACATATAGAACTGTCGCTAAGGATTAAAACATGCAAGTATCATGATCTGAACTTCATGGGAATACTTCTACGGGAACCTGCCTTGTACATAACTTACCGGCACGCAGCCCACTTTAGGACTCACGAAAAGCGCGTTACAGCAAACTTGCATAGTCACTTCATACTCTCGCTCACGATCTTTCTTTATTGCAAGTGTTGTAGACAAAAGTTATGAAGAAGTAGAACATTTTGCACGACGATAGCGGGATTGCGCCGATCGTATCATACCCTTTTGGATGCGATCTACTACGCATCTACTGCGGACACGGAGTTCTCCATCAGCTTATCAGCTTTCTCCGAGATCGATTCCTCGTCCCTGTGCCCATCATCAATTTTTGGCCCGATGTTGTGCACAGGTCCATTGAACCAGTGCACGCCCCCATATACCGGGCAATAATACCACGCGATGGCGAGAAACATCCACCCCCCAAAGACAACGACTGTGTAGTTCATCTCGCGCGCGTTCGTTTGCGGGGTCAAGGGGAAGAAGAAGATGATGCTCATGAAAAACATCCACACTACAGCGATCACAGCGACGGGGAAGCCCTGTGCGGGTAAATATTAGCTCAGAAGCGCATCATGGCAAACCGGCCCACCATTGACCCAAGATTGAAAGGGCCGGGTTTAAAATTGTTCCTGAACGCAAAGCGGGTTGCGATCGGCGTGGCAAACGAGACGTATGATGCGGTGATACCGATCGTGAACACCGCGTCGACGGCCTGGGTACTCGCGAATGCTAGACTTCCGATCGCAAGAATGCAGGCGGCGTCAAACCAAACTGTATTGACTGGTGTGTGTGTGTAGCGATTGATCCGGTACAGGTAGCGTGAACCTGGTAGGGCGCCGTCGCGAGCAAATGCAAACGTCTGGCGGGAAGCGACTAAAAGACCGTTCGAACCCACCATGAACCTGCTCTGTGATTAGGCTGTTGTGCAACTAGATGTGCTGATAGCACGTACTGCCCGGCGATAATAAGACACCACGCAACCAAGGCGCCCCTCTGCCCTAACGAATTGTAGAGGATCTGGGCCATGGGTTGTCCTGTGGTACTATTCAAGATGGCATTAAGATCAGTGCCCATGCAGAACGCAAGAGCAACGATGACCCCTAGTAAATAAAACACCATCAGATCGGAATAATATCTGCGTGAATTCATACCCCAGCCGAGGGTGCACGTCGCAACAATTGAACCCATCTGATTGGCGTAAGCAGGAAAATTGGTCAGTTTTCGAGAGCCACATACGATTGCTGTTGGTATCGCAACAGAGGCATTCGCGGCCTCCTCGCTCATATGCACGCTACAATCATATCCGCCTGGGAGACTAAGAATATGAATTGACAATTCGTAGGGCCGTAGCCTAACCTATAGTCCAGAGAGGAGTCATCAAACTGAAGAGAAAAGCGAGTCCAGACGGCCAGCCATTCACTATGACTCGTGAGCTTTGATTACAGTAGGCAAATAGTTCATACAATTTGTAAAGTTCCCCAGAGCATAGCTCGCGGTGTTTCTGTATGGTGCTGGTGTCGCTATTGGGAGCGCGATGATGATCATGAGACAGAGGCTGTCCGAGAATGTGGGGCAGCTTTCAAAAAGACATAAGATACTTACCCTACATTCATGGTGATGTATAGCCTCTGCAGCCTCGCCAAGATCCTGGTACCCATGCTCACGATGATAGCATGTGATATCACTAAAGCCGTAAATATACCGCTATGAAAAACCATGAAGATTGTGACATTGACAGCAAGTCAGACTCACTAAAGCTGCTGGTTGGTCGGCGCGTATGGTTGGTTAGTGGCGATACTAATTGCTGCTGTGATCTGAACCGCGCAAGCCCAGTCTACAGAAGCTAGACGAACTTGATCAGAAGCAGAGTATCGGACGATGAAAATAGCATTACCCATTCCCGCGACGTTCTGAATGGTATTCGCATCTTTTCGTGTCAGCACGGGCAGCTTAATACAGCGAAACACCAGGATGAGACTTACATCCAACTACCCAGGCCAGAAAGTTACGACAGCGTGGAGAAGCGAGCGAATGAGTCCAATAATACAACTAGATGCTGTCGGATTCAGTTCGGAGTAAAGACAGGCTCGGATACATACGCCGCCAGAAGTCGGAGCTGCGGAAGCGAGCTCTGACAATGCCAGTCCAATGAAAACGATAAAAAAGCTGGCAACTACCCACTGGAAAATAATGAGAGGTTTATAAAGCAGTATTGCTCGTATAGGAAGGCTTACACCCCAAACCATCGCAACAGGCCCACCATTCGGGATCGCATAAAAGATAACTGAGCTGAAAAACCTTTATCAGCATCCGTGGGACCAATGGGGGTGGGGGCCGTGGGGTAGCTTACGTTGTAGAAGGGATCAGTCCGATATAGCTGAATGCAACCCCAAACATCTATGTGACTGTTAGATGTTAACTTGTCATGCACGCAAGGGGAGCTCACCTCGAACGGAGTGAAGGCCCTGCGAAACTCTTGTTTGTATCCTAGTTTTGCTAAAGCGGCATCATCCTCGCTGTGACGCGCGGGCAACGTCGATGTTGTCCAAGTAGCCATATGACGCAAGTTTCAGTTCGACGATTGGAATAACGCGATGACGAGGGGTGCGTACGGTATAAAAACAACGTGGACCTAAGTAGTGCTGAGATAGTTATGAAATTCAGCTTCTCAAGAATGGCATGCATGATGGCATCAGATGGCTTTAACTTGATTAAGCGAGAGTCCCATCTTTACGCTGGCCAGCGTGCTGGGTCGGGACGTATGTGGCCTCGGGTTCCAAACATCGTGCTAAATTATTCAACAGATCAACAACCATTTTCAAAATATTTCGCGTCGGAAATGAAATCTTGTAGCGCCTCATCCCCACTTGGTGAATAGAGAGCGCCGGAGAATATGCCGTTTTGTATGTACTTGAATAGATACTGTAGCGGGCTCAACTCAGTCTCGCATATGCAGAATATACATGACGAGACTCTTATCGAGAACTTCTGATTTCCGGCGAATCGCGGATGCGAATCACTTCAAGTGGATGCGAATCTGATCCTTGGTCGAATGCGGTCCTTATCGTTAATCAAAATCAATGAGTATCCCGAGCACCCAGGGATTTGGTCGCTGCGGCTTGCACAGGATATGTTCAACAAAAGAGTAGGAAGAGGAGTAAAGGAACGACGCAACGTCACCGTGTAACGCATTCCCGGGCCGACTGCACACTGCCTCCAGAAATTTCAGTACAGCATTTCATGAGCAGCAAATTTATACAGGTCGGTCACAAATGGCGCTTTTATGTAATGTTATCCTTTACTCACTTATGCAACAACGTGTAAGATGGTCTAAAGGCTCAAGAGCTAGAGCAAGAAAGGCTAAGCGTGGAGATAACACCGTGCTGCGTGGCCATCCTCGGGCGCGATTTCACCACAGATCTCAGTCATTTAACATGTATAAATTATTTGGGTAGTTATCGCAGTCGCGGTACCCCACGAAACCACTCTATGGTAGTTTGAAGTATGAAATTATAGGAATATCAACCAGGAAATGGCAAGACAGACAGACAGACAGACGGCAAGACAGCAGGATGATAAGACAGAGAAACAGCGACCGAGTGAGAGGGAACCTGCGGATGCGAGTCACTAAGATATTGACAGCGAGAAGGTGAGACTCACAAGTGAGCATGAGTGTCATGACGTACTGAGATGGGGTCTGGAGTTATTAGTACCCCAACACCATTCGCTACCTTGCCCCAAGACCCAAGCGATACTCATGGCTTCAGTTGGAACACCTCTCGTTGCGCGGAGCGCACCCTTTCTGCCTCACGGAAGTTTGAAGTGCGAAAAAAATAATTAAAGCTAGACAAAAAAGGACAGCGAGATGGCGAGAATGCGAAACCTCGCACCAGATATTTTTGCGTGCATGTAGCACAGACATGGTGCCCGTGTGAATATAGATCAGCAAGATTGCCAGACGGAAAGGTTGGGAGGTTAGACCGCGTGGTTGCGATAAAGTGAGGAATCAAGCCGAAGCAGAAAAAGACCGCAAGCCACAGAACGTCTTGCCAATAGACCTAACTACTACCACTTTCAGCCTTCAAGGAGATAATATTAGAATACTTACCTGTGAATTGTAATAGATCCACGGTCTCATTGTCATACTCCCGAAGTGATTGGAACGAAATAATAGACATGATGCTCGAGAGCGTTCGACTTCACGTTTATGCAACAATGCACCGTGACCGCGTGACGCGAATCGCGGGTTAGGCTTGTCACATGACTTCCTTGGCACGTGACCGATGGTTTTCTGTATGATGGGCCCACTTAGCTCTACTTAGAGTTTGGACAGGAAATATTTCGAATGCTACTTACAACTGCGGAACTTCATTTAAGTTGAACGCGTTCTCGGCGACTCGAGTCGACCTTCGGTTCGGTTCCTGTTCGCATTCGAACTGGAACTTTGAATGCTTCCTGCCAGAAAGGTTCAATCCATGAAAACGTTTGAGATCTTCTTCATGGACATGAATGATGAGTGTCACCGAGATGAGTATTCGTGCTGAAGACGCTTCTTTGAGAACGTCATCTATCTCTAGTAGGGAAGTCCTAGATTAACAGGGGGTGCCAGGGTGATTGTTTCATCGCGAACCGGGAAAGGCGCCTTTTTTGTAAATTATAGTAAAATAACGAGCGTGGTCTAAGGATTCATGACAGACCAGACGAGTTACGGATTCATACAGTAATATACATTCATCGTCTGCAAGACTACTGAGGTGGGTCGACGGACTCGACGCGATGCGGTCAACTACACTCACTAGGTTATGTAAAGGTTATGGAGTTGTCTCGGACACGTTCCGCGAAGTACAACTAGCTTGAGTGTACAAACACGTAATATACATTGAAAAACTGCTCTCTACATACGTTTTTGTGCATTGCCTTCGGTTCGGATGATGCATTCGGGTCTCGATACTACCATGCGGTCACGTCGAAAATTTCCCGGTATCGAGCTCGCCGTCAAATGCCGACATTCCAACAAAAGTAGTCGCATGCTGTTGTACGTGTCAAATTTCAATCAAGGGAATGAGGCCGGTATTCGTACCGTCGCCGTCGGAAAGGAACAAAGTGAAACTTTGCACTTTGCAGTAACTAAGTAACTTAAGCTGTTCGTGGCCAAGTGTCATTGGTAAATCATATAGTATTGCAATACCCCGCACCCGACTATTCCCCAGAATCATTCCAAGGTTCACCCGGTGCATGGATCGCTCAGTGACTGTGCGCAGCGACTTGGTCGCTTCTTGTTAATCTCACCAATGGGTCATTATGACGTTCAGAATGATATGAAACGATATGGAGCCATATAATAGGATGATATACTACACTGCTAGTAACGATGGACAAAAATAGGTATGCCAGTGCGCGAGGAATGGAAACAAGCGGCAGGGTTCGTTATAATACAATGAGAAACGTAGGGAATCAACGAAGACGCGATTAATGATGACCTTCGGGATATTGAGCAGTCACACAACCAAGCTTGAGCAACACTCCAGTCCAGCATCCGGCCCGTAGGACGATTGTACCAGGGGTTAAGGTCGCCGACGTGGTGACAGCAGGAGGAGTAGTAGGTGCGAGGGGCGACGTGAAGACAACCTGCGGCTCTGAAGAAGGCTTGACTTGAGACGACTCGGCAGACTGCTGAGTGACGTGACATATGAACAGCCAAGCATTCGAGATCGAAAAAGAGAACTTACAAGTCTGGCTTTTGCCAATGGGACGTCGACTACTGCTGGGTGACGGTCCCGCAGCTCAATGCTGTCGTCATGTTGTCTACGTGGACGCCTAAAGAGAGGAAGCCGGGCCCGCTTAAGAAAGCTGCGTTGGGGTGGTGGTACAGGAGGGGGTCTTAGAGGGGGCTAAAAACACAGGTTAAGAAACGCATAACGAGATGCAAACGACATACCTCAGTATGATATGAGTCAGAAACCAACTTTTCGGGCGATTGAGATGCATTCTCGCGCTCCTTCGGATCAGCCTGAGATACATGTTTAGATTGAATGAGTTCGGCCTATAAATACATTGCGTACATGGAGAGCTGGCTTCTCAACATCCTGGGATGGCGAGTTCAGTTGATAGGAGGGACAAAAAAAAAAAGGTCAACTCACATTTGGACTCAAAAGAAGCTCATCCAGACCAGCATCTTGAATGACTTCCGCAAGGTCCCATGTGTATGTATTGTTGTCAATACAACCAGTAGCAAGTAGTTTGCCATCCGTCGAAAATGACACGGAGATGACCCAATCTGGATGCCGGAGGGGCGAACCAATGAGCTGGCCGTTTTCGAGGCTCCACAATCGCGCTGTCTTATCCCAGGATACGCTTGCGAGGATGCGGGCATTCGGAGATATTGCAATGGCACGGACAGCGTTGGTGTGCGCGGTCAAAGTCACGATCTGCCCCCAAGTGAATGCGTTCCAGGTCCTTATGGTTGAGTCCACTGCGCCAGAGATAAGCGTTGTTCCATTGGCAGTCCAAGCCAGACAATTCACTCGACTTGTGTGTCCTCTGAGATTCGCGAGAAGTCTGCCTGTATTCGCATCCCAGATTTTGATGCGTTCGTCTCCAGAGCTAAACCCCCCAGTGGCGATCATCATAGTATTTGGTGAATAGATCGCTGCCAGCACGTCGCTCAGCCCTGTTTTGATTTCTAGGATGGTGTTCCCACTCTCTACATCCCACACTCTTATTCTCCCGTCTCTGCACCCGCTCAATACTCGTTCACCGTTTGGATTCCAGCATAGAGCTTCGATATTCTTTGTGTGTCCTGTCCATTTAGCAATGACCTGTCCCGTTTCAATGTCCCACAGCCTCACTACTCCGTCATCACCTCCGCTAGCTACTTTCATCCCATCCACAGACAAAGATATCACCTTGAACCCACGATCTCCATCACGCCAACTTTTGATTTGCTTTCCAGTCTGTAAGCTCCATACTCCCAGCGAGCCGTCGTCGGAGCAGGTTATCATCCGTTGTCCGTCTGGGAGGTGTATGACGCCATTGACCCAATCAGTGTGTCCTTCACCTGTCTGGCAGGGCTTTATTGGTCGTCTTTCTTGCGTCACGGAGTCTGGCAAAGACATGGTCGTTGCGACTAACCACCGCAGAACCAACCATTAGCCGTTGTTGTGACTAGAAACGTCGTTACTTACAAAGTAATGTGTTTGTTTGACGTTGGGATTTGATGTTAGAACCGCTTCAACTTGAACTTCTCACAGGCCCAGTGGTTGAGAATTTGGGTCGGACGTGAGCACTATGGGACGAGTTGCAGGGTGTGTAATCCGTGCTGCTTCAACGTGTACCCCAAACACAGCCTACAACTCAAGCGCCCATCTATTGCTCCGAAAAAGAGCCTGGCGCGCGTTCAAGTTGGTCATCACAATTATATAAGTTGTCAGGGGGTCCTCAGAGTGCAGGCAGATAGCTGGAGAAAGGTCTTTTGGAAATTATCCTTGTTAGAAGGGCATTAATGGAAGGGAATCATATTTGAAGCTTCGACGCGTCACAGTGAACTGAAGGCTCAGCAGGCTATTGGTCTTCATCCAAGAATTGCCTCTTCAATCTTATGGTTGTTATCTCGAACAGCCGTCAGACTCGAATTCTTCGCAAGGACATTACCGAACCAAGTTCATCACGACGACTCTCGAAGCAACGCGGCTCTGACAAAGTCTACATATGTACATGCTCAAATAATTAGGGAGCTTTCATGATCTGATCAACGGGCGCAACTCTCTTGAAGAATTCATGAAAGTTCCCTAATTTGAGAGCACAAGACTGTAGAACCGCGTCGCTTCGAGATCGATCAGTTCAAGACTTCCACCTTCGGTCAAGCTATTTCACCAGCACTCGACATGTGTGTGCATTTCTGTGACATGTCTCGTTTAGAGGCGGTAATATCCACGACATCTTGCAGTTCTGCTGAAGTGCCACCGATTCTGAATTTGTCGTTAATAACGGCTCCAGGCCTCGTTAGATCTCAGCTCTCTGAAAGCGATGACGGAATCGTGAGCGATGCACCTCATCCTTGGATTGGCAGTGGTGCACTATCAGTGACTTTGCTGATCATCTGCACAAAGTTCGGAGCTGGAAGGTACTGTGCGCTTCTTGCACAACCTTCGTGGTGGAGAGCCGTGTGAGGATTGTCCAAGGCTGTAACGACCCCTTAGCCTAAGACTGAGTAAGTCATCAAGCTAAACCCCAACTGCACTTTTGGTACTTTTTGGGTGTTCCTAAGCGACTTAGTAGTAGACAAGGTTTAGTGGTGCGGTTGCGCTAATCAACCGCGACGCCGGCTCTCCTAGATCTCGTGATCACGCGATACGACTGCGTCACAAATGACCCAGTGTCGTCACGTCCGTGCGCGGACCCCTTTCTTTGTTGGGTATATTTCTCCCGAGCTTACGAGTGTCTTTCCTCTCTCTCACTCTTTCCCAACACTCAGCACTCCTGCTCGCACCTTCTGCGTCCTTTAATTTATTCGCTATATGTTAAGAGTTTTTGCTTGTTATCTTGCGCATAAACTCCGTCGTACCTCCAGACCAGTCAATGACAGAACATCTGCAATCCAATGTCGGAACTCAGGGACACTCCGTTGCGCACAGCGAACGAGAGCTCTCAGGGACTCAAAATCAAACCGACTCTGATGGATCGCATCTTCCCCAACAAAACATGGCGAAAGCCTGTCTCAACATTGTTGACGACTTCAAAAGAGGTCACACCTCAAAATCAAAAGCCATCATGTCAGTCTCGCAAGCCGTTGCTAGAGAGGTTGGAGATGCCTCCAGTGATGCAGCCGCTAACATTGGAAGAACGTATTTCAACATGCTCGACAGCTTCGAATCAGAATTGGGAAGAGCTAGAGAGTATGGACGAGCATCCAGTGAAGCTGCCCGGTCAGACGACGACGAAGACTCTATTGGAGAGAATGAATTTGAACCAAACTTCGAGCGAGGGAAACCTGCTCGAAAACGATGCAAACTCGACTTCTCATGTCTTGAATACGCTACCAAAAATGACATCGCCCCGAACATCTCAGCAAATCTCAAGCGTACCAATGAAGTCCTGGAAAGCTGGTCTCAAGATCCCAAAGAAGCACGACGACGACTCATGTATCACCCCTGTAGTCCAGAGTTCCATGAATCTGGGTGGTCAGAGATCGTCACAGGCAAGTGCGTCAACCTTGACACCGTTCATACCTGCCTTATCACAGCGCAAACCGTTGATAAACAAACGGAAACCATTGGTGGGATCGAGATCAAGTATGGAACAACAGAAGTCTCGGCGAAGAAGATCACTACCTATCAAGAATGGACTACCGCTTGGCACCGTGCTTCAGAAGCCATCCGTTTCGCGTTCCCTCATCGACAGAATGAGCTTAACACCTACTACCGCACGATCCTCCAAAAATTTGATCAAACTGCCGATGTCCATCACGGCAGAGTCATCCGGTTTGACAAAGCCGTCCGCAACAGAGTCACAAGCTCTCGTCGATATGAGCTCTGTGACTCTGATGCCTTCCGCGACATTTACGACGCCATCTTCCTCCCCTCCGGCAAACAATACTATCCGCAATCTGACCCCAAACCCGGACTCGGAGTTGGTCGCAGTGGAGGTTCCGACAAGCGTGACCCCTGTCTCAACTGGAACAACGGTAAATGCACACGGAGTGGGTCCACTTGTCGTTACGCACACGTCTGTGCCTACAAACTCTCAGATGGGCAGTGGTGCCGGCGCTCACACACTGAAGCGAAGCATGGCTCGGAGTCCAAGCCTGGACCCTCCCGAGGGTCCGCTTAAGCGTCCGCGTTACCGTCGAGGGCTTATTTGGTCTCCCACCGACCCGTCCTTTAGCCCTACTGCACGCTCTTCAGAATATGCAGATCCTGTTCCCGAACCTCCACAAAACTCAGCTAATGATCTTGCTGCACAAACAGTCGCGGAACATCCGGACTTGTTTCAAATTGTGACTCCTATTAACGTCCGCAGGTTGGAAGAACTTCTAGACGGTCATCCCAATCCGGCCTTTGTACTCTCCGTTTGCCATGCACTGCGGACCGGTTTCTGGCCTTGGGCTGACACCTCTGACCCAACCTACCCTCCTATCAATGATAATTCAATGCACACCGGTATCAAGACTGATGTGCAGCAACGCTTCATCCACGAACAGCTTGATGAAGAGATCCGCTTACAAAGGTTCTCGCATTCCTTTGGCCGTAACTTACTTCCAGGCATGTATAGCGTGCCTGTGCACACCGTTCCCAAACCCCATTCTGACAAATTACGGCTTGTTGTGGACCATACTGCTGGTGACTTTTCTCTCAATTCCATGATTGATCACGACGACATCAAAGGTCTCAAACTCGATGGGCTCCACTCTTTAGGGGCCTCACTTCTGTCCTATCGTCGGGATCACCCCTCTACTGTACTCGTTATGTTCAAATCGGACGTTTCCCAAGCTTTCTGCCGCCTTCCTATGCATCCATTATGGCAGGTTAAGCAAATTATCACTGTTGACGACCAACGCTATGTTGACCGCAACAACAACTTCGGGGGGCGGGGTTCACCAAAAGTCTGGATTTCTTTCATGTGCCTGGTTGCCTGGATCGCAATCCACAAGTTTCTAATCGACGCTCTCAAAACATATATGGACGACTCGTTCAGCTTTGAGGATGCTGCAAACATGCGTTTCTACCCGCGTTATGGTCGTGCTTTCCCCACTAAACAATGTCGCTTACTCGAGCTTTGGGACGAGCTCTCTCTTCCTCACGACGAATCCAAACAGGTGTTTGGTCACACACTCACTGTTATTGGGTTTGACGTTGACCCGAATGCAATGACGGTTACCCTGCCAGCGGATAAGAAGCTGGAGTTGGTCACCCAGCTTCGCAGGTTCGTTGGTAAGGACTTTCGTTGGACCTTACGTGACTTTCAGCGCGTCGCCGGGTGGTGTGAATGGAGTTTTAACGTCTTTCCTCTCCTCAAACCTGGCTTGTCCGCCCTCTATGACAAGATCAAAGGCAAACACAAAGCCTTCGCACGTCTTCGGATCAATAATCCCATCATTCACGAGCTCTCCTGGCTTGCTGACAACATTGAACGTTCTGCCGGGCTCCTCTTCTTTAAGTCTCTAGATTTCGGCCCAAGTGATGATGACGTCGTCGTTGCTTACACTGACGCTTCCAGTGCAGGACTTGGCATTTGGATTCCGCATGACAACTTTGCTTGTCAGTGCCCACTGCCCTCCTCGCCACCACACGACACCATCTTTTTCTTTGAAGCTCTTGCTGTTTGCTCGGCGATCCACTGTGTTGCTGATATGGCGTGGACACCAGCCAAATTGCTCGTCTATAGTGACAACATGAACACGGTGGCTATCTTCAACTCTCTTCGTGCTAGTCCGTCTTATAATCCCATCCTCCTTTCCGCTGTGGACGTCATGTTGAAGTACGGTTTTGACCTTCGGGTCGAACACATCCCTGGCCCTGATAACATCATCGCCGACTCTCTCTCTCGCTTCCAAAATGAACGGGTCCTCCTTCATGCTCCAGATGCTGATATCTGTACCTTTGAACCCCCTCGGGATGCGCTGGGGGCTACCAAAAAATGATCCGTGCCGGTGCTTCCAGGCAGCCCACTCGGGAGGCCTGGTCTTTGGAACGTCTCGTTTACGAACGTTCCCTTGCTCTTGGATACGCTATTGAATTGTCTACTTCCTCTGCTTACAACTCGCATCTCAATTCTTACTTGAACTTTTGTCGCCTGCACGAACGCTCAGTGGATCCTACTGCTGACACGCTGTCATTTTTCGTTGTGTGGCTCGCACATCACATTGAACCACGCTCCATCGAGTCTTACCTTTCGGGTATTGCTTCCCGCCTTGAACCTTTCTTTCCTGCTGTCCGCGACGCTCGACGGTCCCTGTTGGTCTCTCGTACATTGCAGGGCTGCAAACGTCGCTTGTCTAAACCAATCACTCGTGCACCTGCCTTAGGCGTCTCCGACATTAATCGTGTGGTGGCGGCCCTTGTAGGCTCGCGCGACTACGACACTGTCCTCTTTCTCGCACTCCTCGTGACTGGGTTTACCACTCTTCAGCGTCTGGGTGAGCTGGTCTGGTCTGATTCCTTGCGGCTTCAGTCTTGGCGGAAGGTTGCTCTTCGCCATACTGTAACTATCTCAGACGAGGGAATGTCCTACCTCTTGCCTTCTCCAAAGTCGGATCGCAGTGGTTCTGGTTCACGAGTGCTCGTGCCGGCGTCTGCCATCCTTCCTCTCGATGCCTTTCCGCGCTTGCGCGCTTACCTCAGCATGCGCGATATGTCTTTCGCTCATCATCCCGCGCTCTGGGTCACTGCAAATGGGCAGGTCCCTACTCGCGCTTGGTTCCTGCGTCGTTTACGCCAGTCGTTCCATGCCGGAATCTCTGGACACTCATTGCGAGCCGGAGGCGCTACTGCTCTTGCGTGTGCTGGTTTGGCACCTGAGTTGATCCAGGCAGCAGGCCGTTGGTCCTCGGCGTCCTTTGAACGCTACATTCGTCAGCACCCCTTCATATTGCATGCTATCATCCACGCTCAACATTAATACATCAATAATAATAAAAAACACACAAAAAAAAAAAAAAAAAAATTAGCCCTCTAGCGTTCTCTCCATTTCAACTCGCCTCGCTCAGTCTTATTTGCGTTTTAACTTAACTCTGCTCAGTCTCATTTCCTTTCGATTCGACCCCGCTATCCATGTACTACTAGTCTTGCGCCTATACACGTCTTTTCTGCGCGGGTCCCCCGAGGATCAACCTGGAGGACCCCGAGTGCCCTAAACCCCCGAGTGCCCTAATCCATGAGTGCCTGAGTGTAAGTTGATTCAATTACATAATTTAACCTCGGCTGTTACTGTCCTACTATAGTGCTATGTACTTCGGATCGAGAAGCTCACAGTTCCACTATGACCCTCTCCAAGAGCCATTCTTTCGACGACTGGTCAAGAAGAACTATCGGCACCTTCACCTGAGGCATTGCAGTTTTCGTCTTCTCACATTTGAGCCTGCGAAACTCTGCGAATGTACCTTTCTCCACAATGCGGACCGTCGGTTTCCTAGATTTCCCTTGTCCAACACCGATACGGTACTGTTCATTGGACGCCATCAAGGCTTCGAGCGCATATTGCGGCGCAAGGTGTGCATCTTTCCCTGTTTCAAAAACCGCTTGAGTATCCAACTTAAATCTGCAAAAGAAACGCGAACCGATCTCCCCTGCAATTTCTGCTATATACCCCAAACTAACCGGCGCCTCCCTGTCGTCCATCACGACGACAAATTCTGCCAGTGGACCGGTGGAAAGTTTCGCAGCAGAGATGATTGCACTTGTTAATTCTGATTCCGTGGCTGTCCAAGATCCGAGCTTGATTAGGCCGCTTCCCAGCCGAACACGTAAATTAGGAGCATCGAAGTGATGATAGCGAACTTACTCCTGCCTTCCAACGTAATTAACAATAGGCATTCCATCCTCTGGTGCGAAGCCCTTGACGAGGAGGACATCACCAATGCGGTACCTCCACAGACCATCGCGAGTTGTCAAGATGGGCTCATACTGTCGACCAGCGACAAGTTCCCACTGAAGAGAGATCATGAACTGGAAAACACGCGATTGGATAATTCTCACCGAAGACAAGACAGTCTGAGGCGTTTCGCCGGACGAAACCTCTAAGAATTCGATGACCCCACCCAGCATCCATATCTTGAGGTCAGTGGCGGGGTCGCCTTTGTTGTATGGCATGGCAATCACACATTCCGAGGAGCCGTACCCAGGAGAACGAATCTTGACAGAAGACCCTAGAACTTGGGTAATCTTGCAATTATTAGCTTCCAGCTTACTAAGTAATACCTGATTGACATACCTTTGGGACGACTGCGGCTGAAGCACCACCTGTGATCGAGACATATGCCCTTAAGGCGGGCCACACGCGAATAGCCCAGCTAGCCCCAGCAGAAGGGGGGCCAATTGCTCGAAGCTCGGCCGCACGAAGTGGGTCTGGGTTCATGTTTTTCTATACAATGTTGAGCGAAACGCGATATAGCAGTACGAGAGACTGACTTCTAGAGCTACTCGCACATCTTGTGTGATTTCGAGGTCTGGTATGATACCCTTTTCGATACAGTCGACGATGACCAGCCATTCATCCTCAATATACTGCAGCATGTTGACGAATAGCGTCGCAAAGGGGAGACAAATAGTTGTCACCCCTGGATTGGCCAGGCCAAACAGGGCATACAGAAGAAGGGAAGAACGATAGTTCTTGACGAGAGCTATTGCGTATGGCCCTACCTGCCCTGGAACTGAAGAGGGTGTGAGTCAATACGCAGTCACTGAGCGAATGGAAGCCTACCCATTAAATCAAGTCGTTTGCAGTCATCCTCTACATCCCAACCCATTTGCATGCGTATGAAGCCGTTGACCACTGAGCTGACCACCAACTTCCTCGGAACAGGATCGTTCTTGCATTCTACTTTCACAATCTCCCGGTAATTCAATGAATATACCATCAACGTAGCACTCTCTGGGGAGGAAAACGGTTGCAAAGGTTTCCATTGATATTGTGGTGGTGGTCGGTACTTTGGAAATATCTTTGGTGCCTTGCCAGAAGTTGCGCTAGACGCAGCAAGGCAGTCGGGTAATCCTGGGGCAAGCAGGTCCTCGACATCAGCTTCTCTGCAAGGAGACGAAAAGAATTTCGCTATGAATGGCTTGTAGTGATCATATCCTGTCAATGGAACGAATTCGCGAAAGCTTCGCAAGAATTCGAGATCATCCTTTGGATCCTTGGCGACAGCCTCGCGGAATGGTGCCAATTCAGCGGCTTGACGTGCAAACTGGGATGCAGAATTTGGGCGTATAATTTCAAGGAGGAACTGATCCGTGAGATTCCTGACTTGTTGGGACAGGTCAGCGGACAAAGAATCTAGGAGCTCCGTTGGGGCGTGCATGATTGGTATGTTGGGCTCAAACTTGAATACGAGTAGAGTTGCAGCGCGACAAGTATTGTATTAATACTTGTCTTCGGATGATCTGCCCGCCCAGCCCGGAAAGTGGCCCCCCAGGCATCGCAGGTCGTTGATAGCGAACAAAAATCTTTGAAATTAATTCAAAAACGGTAAAGTCAATCCAGGGCGCACTGGTCTGTGGATTGCCTTACAACGGGGACATGAGTTGATATTGACTGCTGTACATTTGATGAACTCCATTAGCATTAGTAGTACTTCAAGTTGGTGGTAACAAAAGCACCTGATGCCTTTCCAAAATGCCGACATGACTACGAGGTGTGGTCTCTTGGTATCGCATAGGGAGCTATGCGACATGTCAAGTTGGGCGAATGCCCCTGACACAGCAGTCTGATCTGCACAAATTTACCGTTGTGGTGGGCGCAGCGACAATGGCGCGTTACGGTATGAGGACCGGTTTGGAAGGGACTCTTTAACATCGCTCGCTTAGTAATACTAGTCTATCCAGTCTATCTGAGCGGGGTGAATACTGTGCTTTGTCAGCTTGAAGCAGACCCCTGCAGGCCCCATCGCTGTATCGCCATCTCATCATGATCCACCGCGTGTAATAGAGCGCTACCCTCGGCGGAACTCGAAGTTGGTTCGCTTCTACCATTCTTACCTGTGCCTCGACAACGACTTCAGCTGCCGGTGCAAGCAAACCAACGACTGTGGCGAGTCCTACTTGGCAACTGCGGTCAAGTCTCAATGTGTACTCAAGTTCGAACCTCGTATGATATTGCATTGGCATGACTTCTACATGAATGTGGGAACGTGGTCGCTGACGCAGGGAGTCAGCAATCTGCACCTCGTTGCATAGCCTAAACTAGGTGAGCTCTCGTCAGTATTATGCCAACCTTTCTCACCAAAACACTTCACATGTGTGTCTGATCTCAAACGATACACTATGAGTAGTCACCCTCGCATCAACATCTCTACCGCTTACTCTCCAGCGCTCGTTCCACTTCCCTCATGCTGAAAACATCTTCTATGACCTGCGGCAGGGCTGCCTGCCTCGGTCCGGTGAAAAGTAGTTAGCCATCACCGTCGTTAATATGTAAGGTAACTGAACATTGCCTTTCCCTTTGACAGTTCTGATGGGCGAGTTTCAGCGATTGGGTTCGTTCCTTGTACATAGTAATTGCGGCCCCACCGCCGCGCATCATCTAGTAATCTTGGTATGACTCAGGACCTGATTGTCGCTAGGGCTACACAGCATAAGCGCACACGGGTTCTTTAAGACAAGGATTTCAGTATTTCGTTGCGCTGCCGCCGATTCCAGTGATTTTGGATGACTTGGGGAGGAGACGGTACGTTGGATGTGGAGCGGGTAAACTACGCAGAATCTGGTACAGCACACTCCGTTTCTGACCCCTTCGTTTTAACTTTTCTGAGCTGTGTGACAACAGTTACCTTGACCATTATTCGACTGCGCTCTATATGCATGGCTTCCCCGACCAAACTCCAATTATGCCGAAGCATAGCATGTCAAAATTTTCAACTGATTGAGTTACAAAAATAACTATTGCCGATGACTGATTTAGGAACAACTTCCGAACAACCCAAACATCGCGAACGGTGATCAGTGCCTGTGGTATATATACTTGGTCAGATGATCACACAGCTTCAATACATGCCAGAGCGCCACTGATAGCTACTTAGAACCCGTGGTGGGCACAATGAGGTAAACGCCTTTAACCAGCTTTAACCTTAGTGCTTGTCTCATAAATTCCCATCAGCCATATAATAACAACGGACCTGGTAAACGAAGGTGATTCCTGTGATTCCTGTCTGCATCTGTTCCTAGTCCAACTCACAGGCTGATTATCATCAAAATAACAATTCCCTATGGCCTATGTCATGGCATACAATGATTGAACATTTATTTTTACTTCACCCTGAGGTCGTTGATAGTTTGTTGATGCGAAACATGTTTTAACGTTCAAATGATAAGCTTTGTGTGACAGGAGGGGCTAGGGTGGAAACGCACTTACAAATGAGATGTCTTGATCATTAATATGCCACTGTCAAACGTTTTGCACGCATGTATGCGGCCTGTTCCGCGGTTGAATTAAGCTCGACTCACGCAAGTCCTCTTGGCGCATTATTTACAGCAACAGGACGCACTACTTATTGATCCACCAGGCATGGCTCAAGGTTACCACTGGATTGCCGTGTACCGTACGCATTTTGAAGGCTCGTGCGTCTGCCATTGGAGATGAGTACAACGTAAGACTTCTAGACTGATCAACCTGGAATTCATTAATCGTGGTGTAGCTTCCTGCAGTTTTGCGTGACTTACTCTAGCATCGGTGGGTTGCATTTGTAGGCCCTGATTCATAGAAGATGACTGTTTTCTAGCGCTGCTCTATTATGACTACTTCCTCACATTCCCGGCCGAAGTTAAATATATCTGGAGCAGAAAACCTACACTCAGCACTATCCTCTATATTTTCTGTCGCTATGCTCTCCTCGCGAATTTGCTTTACCTATTTGCAATCTCCAAAGTGGTTGATAAGGTAAATCGTGCACTAACTTGGTAATACGTGCGATAGCTAACTGGTAGTCAATCAGTATGCGCGTTACACATCTTTGTCATGCCAATTGCTCATAGGTTACAGCTGCGATAGCTGGTATACTGCCATAGGGTTCATCAGCGTTGCGGGGCGGGCCGCTATTCTTAGTTCGTGGCAGTTTATTGTTTGAGTCACTCGAGCTCACCCCGTGCCATAGCCATCTTCACAGCACGGACTTGGGCTATATATGGAAAAAGTTGGATCGTTTTGGTTGGCTTGTCCACCATTGCGGTCGTATGTATCGCAGTCGACCTTGTAAGTTGCTAGGTTATGTACTTCTAGGGGCATGTTACAAAATGTGCGTCATAGTGGCACGCATCAGGTGAGACATGCTCTGGACCGACACCACCGGATATTCAAATGTAGGCATGCCTCTTTCCTGTTCGAGCAAGAACCCAGGAACTAACCATTATCTTATAGAGGTAAAGCAATTTCGTGTCATGATGGCCAGCACCACTCACTGTGCAATTTAGCGAATACCGCACTGCCGATTATCATGGCGTCCTTTGAGTTCATCGGGACGGTGCTCAATGTCCACCGATGTTTTAAGGCAGTCCAACAGCAGCGGAGGTGCGGCCGCCGACTTGACGATAGCTTCATGGCTTTCATGTTGAGAGAAAGTGTGTCTATGGCTATCTGCTTAGAACAGTCAAGCTCACGTTATTGTGATCTTCAGGTCTCTTATATTTCTGGTGAACCACGCGCATTTTTCTTAGCTGTCCGGTTTTGCTGATCGGTCTGATCTCAGTGGGACTTTCTTCATCACCATCACGTCTGTGGTTTTACATTTTGTATGTGCATTTTGTCGACCTGTAATTCTCATTAATGTATTCATCTAGGAGGAACCGGTAAGTGCAAGGAAGTACTATGGCGTTGTCTTATGTGATTGATTGATTTCCAGAGCGGCTTTATGAACAAACTTCTAAATGGATTAACACTCCCGTACGAAAATACCCTTCTGCCACGATCTTGGAGCTGATAATCCTTAGAGTTACCGGGCTACTCTCCGCTCGCCTAATCCTCAATCTCCGCCAATGGTCAGACCAAATCCTTATTCAAACTAGTGTGGGTCAGCCAGCGAATGTACGGCAGCCCTCGGCAATTTGGCTGCCTTTCCATGCAGCTACCCACCTCACAGGCTCAGATGAATTCGGGAGTGATCCGTTGGAATATGTTTATGGCAATCTTGGCGTCGACGATGAAATCATTCCCCAGATTTCCACGGGAGATGATGGGAACATAACAGAAGTCAGCAGAGTGCCTTCATTCTCGTACAGCTGAGTCTGCGGACGACATCATGATGTTTATGACCTTTCTACACGATCAAGGGAAGGAATGGGGCTCACCATTCTGTGTTTTATCATTCCGCGCAACACAAAGAAATGCGGTCAATCATCACTATAGTCTATAGGGTTCAAGTTAGGTACCACGCATGTAGTACTACTATGTAATATCAATGTATTAAGGATATATCATCTCATGCACCCATAGACATCCAATAACGAGAATGTAGGTACATTCAGGTTGGGGATATCTGAGTAGTACTTGCTTTATGACTAAGAGAGAAGACGTAGTCAAGATACCGACGTAAAATCCGAATGGGTTCGATGTGCCGGATCATGTGCACACGTGGTTGTGGAGCAACGTTGAGTGGTGGGCGAGCACGAGAGCTGTTGTTGAGAGAGTGTCTTGCGAATAGTAGACTAGTAGTGTTGAAGTAAATGAAGCGGGGTTCTCGAACTTAGTTGTCACATAGACCTCATAATGTATATCAGGCTAAGGACTCTGGCTACTGGGTCAATCCACCACAACGTCATCCAAATTACACATCCACTATTGAGATATTGCGCGTCCCTCTTTCTCTGCCCCCTCTGACACCGACCCATCGCAGTCTTTCTCCTTGTCTACTTGCACTAGATTGGATACGGGCCCATTGAACCAATGCACTCCTCCGTAGACAGGGCAGTAATACCAGAAAATTGCGAGGAACATGAAACCGCCTAGTACAACCACCGTGTAGTTCATCTCCTGAACAGTGGTCTGTGGGGTCGCGGGGAAGAAGAAAACGATGTTCATGAAAACCATCCATGAAACAGCAATCGCTGCCACGGGGAAGCTCTTGCAAGGATAATATGAGCGTTCGTACAGACCACATCACCCTATTCGGACTGACCCATTTCCCAAGATAAAACGGACCAGGCTTGAAATCATTCTGAAAGGCAAAACGGACGACTATCGGCGTGATGTACGAGACGTACGATGAGGTGACAGCCAGCGTGAACACTGCGTTAATGGCTTGGGTGCTCGCAAACGACAGAAGACCGATGGCAAGAGCGAGCGATGCATCAAGCCAGACAGTATTGACCGGCGTTTTTGTATAGCTGTTGATTCGGTAAAAATATCGCGAAAATGGTATGGCACCGTCACGAGCAAATGCGAACGTCTGTCGGGAACCGACAAGGAGAGAGCTCGATCCCATCATGTACCTGTTGATTATTTTAGAGCACATAGATAGATGGATGTCGGGAGAACGCACTGCGCCAAAATAATGAGACACCAGAGGGTTAGCGCTCCTTTCTGACCAAGCGAGTTGTAAAAGATCTGTGCCATAGGTTGTCCGATCGGACTGCTCATAATTCCTTCGAGGTCATTTCCCATGCAAAATGCGAGGGAGATATTGATGCCTTAAAGTCGTTAAAATTCGAGACGAAGTCCGCGACAACGTGAAGTGCACCTAAGCCAAGGAATGCAGACACGGCAATGGAACCGATCTAATGCTGTGCATCAGCAGATGCTATGGCATAATCATTGCAACTCACAATGGCCCATGGTATTGCGGTAGTGGCATTAGATGCCTCCTCACTCATATGTACACTCGAATCGTATCCCCCTATGCAATGTCATATAAAATGTGGTCGATAGTGGATCAGACCAACCTATTGTGTAAAGGGGCGCTAATAGACTTAGGACGAACGCAAATCCAGACGGCCATCCTTCCACTGAAAACACTAATGAGACGCATGCGACAATGATAGACGACGCATACAATTAGTAAAGTCCCCGAAAGCGTAGCTAACGCTATTTCGGTATTCTGATGGTGTTACGATTGGAAGCGCAATGATGACCACGAAGCAGAGACTGTATCTGTGATTAAAGCATCAACCAAGACAGATACGCAACACCTACCACACATTCAGGAAGATGTATAGTCGCTGAAGCCTTGCCAGAATTCGCGTTCCGAGGCTTACGAGGACAGCATGAGACAAGACCAGAGCTGCAAATATGCCACTGCAATGAATCAGAGGATCCTACGCTTAAACGAGAGATAGAGGGACCTACTAGATCTGCCCATTGGTCGCCACATACACCTGGTTAGATGCGATACTAACTGCTGCTGTGATCTGGATCGCACATGCCCAATCGATGGAGGCTAGTGTTGTACAATGAACAAGCGATGTGTGAATGATATAATGAGGTTGGTACCCACCAAGCGCTGCGATAGATGTGATCGTGTTAGAATCTACATAATGACACATGTCAGCAACGCAATTTGAAATGAAAATTTGAAGCTTACACCCGACAATCCATGAGAGAAAATTGCGACAGCGAGGAGAAGCAAGTGAATAAGTCCAGTAATAGAGCTGAAACCAGTGTCAGAAGTCACCTCTACATTAGCAATTGCAACTAAGACATACACCGCCAGAGGTGGGCGCTGCAGACGCAAGCTCCGCCATTGCCAATCCGATACACATGATAAAGGCACTGGCAATTACCCACTGTAATATGATGAGTTTTACGAGAGACAACTCTTGACAGACGTTTAACTCACACCCCAAACCATGGAAAGAGGGCCACCATTGGGCACAACGTTGAAGAGCACCGACCTACATAATCCTTGTATCAACCAACTATTCTCTCGATCCAGTATCGCACCGTACGCTATAGAAGGAAGGAGCCCCACAATACTGAATGCAACACCAAAAACCTGTGGAAGTACGATGTTAGTTGTCATGTGCGCCTCAGTCTTCTGGTATTAGAATCACCTCTAATGGAGTGAACTCCCTCCTGAACTCTTGTTTGTATCCCAATCTGGCAAGAACCGCTTCATCCCTGATGTGTTCAGAGTCCGGACTTTTGAATGACATTAGGATTGTGACTTCAGAGGCAATCTGGTGAGGGTGGGCTTCGAGCTCAGACCAGTGACAAAGAGTGACTAACCAGGTGGGTCGAGATATAAATAATGAGTCCTGACTTATCTAGCTCTAGCCAGATCTGATAAGTGCCAAGTGAAGCACCAATGAAGCGGACATCACTTATCGCTCAAATGTAAGAATAGATTGTGAAGAAGGCACGAGCTCACAAGGAAATACCATGATAGAGGCTGCAGGTGACGAGATGATCCACCAAGGCATGTGCATTCGGTGCATGAAGATTCACTATTAGTCAAGAGGGATGATACTACGAGCATATCACAATGTCATGTCATCGTTATCATATGCCACCGGGTGCCTGCACACAGCGTACATGACTGCGAGATAGTGTACGACACGACGGACAGCACAACGGCCTCAGAAATCGTAAAAGTTACTGTTAGAACGTAGTAGCACACTGGCATAGTGAGAGTATGAGCGAAGAAGATGCGAAAAGGGAAAGAAACTTGCATTCTTCCTACATGTATCATACCAATGTAGGATACCATGAAGATTGCGATGAGGCTGGCACGTCTGATCTTCCCCACCAGGTCGCTCCACCCTCCAATCTGCATATTCAGACAACAAATTGGATCATAGGACAGCGGACTCCCTAGTCGCTGGCGTGCAAGCTAGAAGGTTCGTTGCGTGATAAAACAACGAGCTACTTTTGACGGAAGACTAATGAGAAATTCTCAAACGAGAGTAAAATGGTGAAGGTAAAAACTTACGTCATCCCGGTCTTTTTGGGCCAGAGCTGACTCGGAACGTTTCCCCCACCATCCCCGCTCACTAGCATCTCTCCATTGGGAAAAATTGCGACACAGAAAACCCATGTACTGTGCTGTAGCGCCTCTCCTATCTGTCGATGCGTCTCCGTTCTCCACAGACGCACAGTATTGTCACGAGAGGCAGTGGCGATGAAAGAACCATCAGGTGATATGGCAAGCGAGTCGATCAAGCGAGTGTGACGTGCACATGGCCGGCCGATCTGCAGACCAGTGACCGAGTCCCAGAACATGACTGTTGCATCATCTGATGCGGAGACAAGCTGCTGACCGCTAGGCAACCACGCAACTCCCGAAACCCCCAGCTGGTGAGCATTGATGTGGAGAAGGGCCTCCCTGATATCCATACGCCAAACTCTAATGCTTCGGTCCCATGATCCTGAGGCTAATGTTAGCCCGTCTGGGCTAAATGCTACACTTGACACTTCCTCACGATGACCGTCGAGCGTTGCGAGGACCGCGCCTGAGCTAGCGTCCCATACAATGACCCTTTTGTCGTCCGATCCGCTGGCAAATCTCTTGCAGCCAGGGGAAAAGCACACGGACCTCACCCAGCCTGTATGCTTCTCCAGCGGACCAAGTATCATTCGCCTGCTCTCGACGTCTCAGATGATGACCATGGCATCGTCTCCACCACTAATGATTTTCTCGTTGTCTGCGGATACGGCCACTGAATTCACCCTGTCCCTATGTTCCTCGAATGTCCCTTTCTCAAATTCCCTTCTATGCGTATCCCAGATCCGCAGGAAGCGGTCCTCTGAAGCAGTGACTACGCGTCGACAGTCTTTGAAGAACGAGACTGCCGACATTGCATCTGTCATCGGTCTCCCTCCGAGTCTCGATGTGAGATACATGTTTCTTGCTGCCTCAGTAACTTCTAATCCTGCCTTTTTGTGTCTGTTAATGGATAGATGTGCAGTTGATTTGTTAGTAACAGGAAAATGGACGTACTTTGGGGGGATGTTAACCGTGAAACTAGAGTATGGTTTCTATCATCGGTTTTATGCCATAAATCAACTCACATAACGGAGGCGCTATTGATCACCATTCCTTGATAGTTTTGTACCGTGCTACGGTGCTACCTCATGATATAGGCTACCTGGTAACATAGCCATTCACTCCGGCCGCAGCGAACTGACCAATGGAACATCATTCTTGATATAGGTGCTGGCCCTGTGAAAGTGATGTGCGCATGAGCATCAAGATAACTATTCGTCTTGAAGACGACATCTACTATCTTCACATCCATCATGTTACCATGACGTGAGACTCTCCTGTACTCGCCACCACGCTACTGTGCTATTAAAAGCCTAATAGTTAACCCGAATTCCGACTCATCCGGCGGGTTGAGGTAGATTTGCGGCTTGGATAACATTTGGCATGGGGCCTCGTCGTTTGATGGAGTTCCAGATCAAACTAGTCATCCTCTCGTCTGCCGTGATGGACTTGCCTGAGACAGCTGAAACCAGTTCGTATTTTCGCCTTCACCTCCCACGTGAAATGTGTACTGGCTATGCGTTGATCTGGGCCACAATCTGTGTTTTCGCAAATCAAGGAATACTCGAGTTATCAGGCAGGGTAATCGAAGCCAAGTCAACGACTAGCCGCATCAAATGACCACATATTTGAACGCTTACGACGAAATATTGGTTTGCCAGTGTATTTGTATTATCGGATTTGGTTCAATGAAAGCCATGGCTAAGGTTGATGACCTTGAGAACGAGCTCAGCACGTTATCAATACTCTGTCTAATCCGGCCCGGGACGGTATGTTACCCGAACCAGTGACCACCTGGTGACCTATTGTCATCCCTTCAGTCTTACATCCTGGGTGCATGTTATCTTGAAGCTCTTGGATGTCGAAACTGCGAGTTGCAAATCCTCTATTCATGTGGTTGGCAACTTGAATGCTACTCGGCAACCTCGTTGTTAAGACACTGTTATCCCCTTTGCCTGGTAGAGCTTACACTCACCATCTCACTAGCCGTCATGAAAGCGAAAACGCTGCTTGTATTAGAACCATGCACAATCCAGGCTATGTTAGACTGTCTCAGTGTGCTGTAACCAGAATTAGGGTTGGCACGACAAACTAGCAAAGATAATCCGCCCAGTCGGAGGGCCGCCCGGGTCACTCAGGCTGGTGGGACTGGAAAATATTGACAGTGCACAAGCCGAAGCCCATAGAAACTATAGATACCCTCTGAGGACCGAATTGCCGTGCTATGAAAAATCACTGCAGCCCACATGTGACCCAGGACTTGAAAACGTTCATCCACGTCAACTTCATACCGCATCGGCAAGTGCTAATTGCGCAGGGATCGGTGATATAATCATTGATGCGCAAATTGTTGCGGGTAAAGTACACTCCTTCAACACACTGAGTTTTTCGTCGCACTACGTGACACGATTACATCATTTAAGGACCTCGGTGGCTGACTGGTAACTCGAACGCGTCCCGGGCTTTTGTCGGATGGCCAACTTTATCATTGTCACTGGTCCATACCCACGAAGCAAATCATGCGCCACGTACGCGACCCCGTGATAAATACCTCATGCGGATTTGCGGACCACTCGTAACCCACTACTTTATTGTCCACGGAAATTTGTGGATCCAAACGCGTACAAAAGGATGGTGACTGAGCAACCATTCATCTTACCAACATTTTTGCTGTTGCACCATGGTGAACTTTACAATCCTAGCGGGAGGATACACCTCCTTCATCGTCTCATACATGTTTAACAGCGACATGAACACTTTAACGTATCTAAACCAGTACACCTCAGGCGACAACCCATCGTGGATCATATCTCACCCTACCAACAAGAGTATCCTTTAGTACGTCTCCTCCCGTTTCAGTTATCACTGCACGCCAGGACGCTGATTGTGTTGGTGATCGCGTAGTGCAACGAATGAAAATACTCCCAGTGGTGCTCTGCAATCATTCACGGTCGGACCTGAGGGAGCACTCACGCTTGTTGACACTGCCGACTCTGGAGGAAGCTCACCTCCGTACTGTGCCGGTCTCACTACGGGACAGGTAGCCATAGTTAACGTGCGTCAACTACATATCCATCTCAACGTTGATGCTGACCCGCTGGAAAACTAGTATGGCTCTGGAACTGCACGTGTGATTCCCACGACAACGGATCCTCTCCATTTCTCAAATGACAGCACTATCGTGACTTTCCCTGTCCCAACCACGGGCACGCAAGGCGTGTCAGAACCGCATATGGCGTACCAGTACGGCGAGGAACTTTTGATACCTGACAAGGTGTGTTTGAAGTTCTTTTTTTGTGCTCGTATCATCATCCCCGCAGGGCAATGATAAGATCTGGCGTCTTGGCCAGGATGGTTCCCCAGGTAACTTTTCAGTGCATGGTGAAGTCACGCAGCCGATTGGCAGCGGCCCACGACACATCCAGATCTATGGTGCGCACTTCTTCCTTCCAAATTATTTCTGTCACTCAGCAAGCCCACAGAGGACCAGCTATACACGATCCACGAGCTTGCAAGTACTCTGACGCTCCAAGACTTCCCAGGATATCCCAACTATTCTACTCCCCTTATCTCCAATGTTTCCATCATCCCGAGCGATCCACCAGCAGGCTCCTCGTTCGCTGCTGCCGAAGTCCTTATCCCCCTCCCGACATACGAATACCCCGTTCCTTATATCTACGTTTCGAACCGCAACACAGGCGTACAGGACCCCCGCGGGGATACGATCGCTGTATTCGAGAAGGTGGGTAACCAGTTAGTGCTGAAGAACCAGGTGTATACAGGCCTGGATCAGATTCGCGGTATGATGCACGGGCAGCAGGCTGGCGAGGGCGGTGAGGCATATATCGTGGCTGCTGGGTATGCGGGTACAGCTGGCGTCAAGGTGTTTAAGCGCACTGAGGGAGGTGCGAATTTGGAGGAGGTTGCGGTGAACACGGAGATTCCGACGCGGACGAGCTTTGTTTGGTTGCCGCAATAATGGTCGTATAAAACATAAAGCAGTCTACTATTTCTGTTTCTAGAAGCGCTCGTAAAGTTCACCAGTGAATCTCCAAGGATGCCTCCGGCGGTTCCGCAGACCATAGCTGGTCTTCATTCCTTTCCTTGTCCTTTGCTAACTAGTTACTTCGTATCGCTTCATGCGATAACCAGCTGAATTTTTCACGTCATCATATTGACCCGTTCACGCTTTAGTCCTGAGCTTACTATCCTACTTAATTTCCGAACTTCCATGTAGGTTTATAGCCTGCGACCGTATTTTGACTTGGTGCAACGCTAGATGACACATTTCGGTTCATTCTTATCTGACTACCGATGTCAAAGCACAATCACAGGTGAAGGGCAAACGCGGTCAATACACTAATATACACTGATACATACCTTCAATCATCTAACCCTTATACAGGCTGTAATCCACTTCCTCCAGAGGTAGATTCTATGCTCACGCACAAGAAGGTTGCTGACACTGATCGAGTGGGCGGAAGCAGCGGTGCTATCGGCCATAGCAAGAGTGTCATACATTAAGGGGGCGCAATTGGCATCCCCCCGAGTCATCTCTGCCTTGAGAAAGCATATGACTCATTTGACCAGCATGATGTTTGGAAATGGATCAGACCTTATGTACCCTGCCAGGGTCCGATGTTCCTACTATTATCATAGGCTAATCACCCGTGTCGATGGTACACACCACGCCATAAACTGGTGCCGGAGAGGGAAGTAATATGATGCCGAAGCACACACTGCCAGTGATTACAGACCATTCGCAGTCTCGGATGCGAAAGCTGTTTCGACTGCGGTAACACTAGTAGTACGAATCCTGACGATAGACGGTAGATGTACAAACATTATCATGGTTCCCTCCCAGGTTTTCTATACGGAATCCAAGTAGAAAGTATTAGCGGTAGATCTACGAGATGAATCTGAGCAAATAATCAAATTGCTCACATTCAAGTTGACCTCGTAAGGAAACACAGGCCCATCTGATAACTACTTGTCTGAAAATATAGGGATACTTAGGACATCAAATAAAAGATGATCAAAATGAGACCGTGCATGCTTGAGCGTTACATGGTCAAAGTCATGATTATGGAAAATCTTGTGACTGACTAGAGTTTATCCGAGTCTGAATCAGCAGTCCAGGGAGAGAAACAGTATAACCACTAGATTAAACAGAACAATGATAGGGTTTGCATAAGGAACCCGCAGTAATATGAGCTGACATATGGCGAAGGACGTGTATCACATGCATTGCGTTATTACAGGCGAAGGTTCAATCTCAATCTGTGAGGTAATATGTGAAAGAGATTCGGTATGGGCATTATCATTTGCAGCCAGATGTTGCATGTTGACTATGAGTCGGCAGCCCTTTAGATTCACGTTCACGCTGAATTCCTTGTTCGAGAGGGGTAAAACTCACCCCTGAAGAGATGAGCGGGATCGACCAACTAATAACAATGATTAAAGTTCAGAGCTGATCGCCGTACATATGGAGATAATGCTCACACTATAATGATTATACTTCGTTCATCGCGGAGCTCGCAAATCAAGATGGCAGAGAAGAAGATCACTACGGTATTAGAACCCATATAAGTATGATGATATCACAAGAAGTAAAGCTCGTACCACATGCAGTGAAATACATAACCACTCCATCTCTAATCAAAATGGAGACCAATGGTGTCCTACCCCAGCCCGAGCGTTTGGCAAAGAGATGTTTTGTCAAAGCAAGTACTATAAGTGTGGTCTGCGTGATCAGCACAG
>Ga0153978_1000011_pt1 | contig 35282 bp, 40 predicted proteins | sample TSGA062MetaG_FD_104749 | JGI IMG/M metagenome (GOLD analysis project Ga0153978, IMG submission 104749) | Attine ant fungus gardens microbial communities from Georgia, USA - TSGA062 MetaG | ecosystem: Host-associated > Fungi > Mycelium > Unclassified | place: USA: Georgia, Yuchi Wildlife...
TGAGCGATCATTGGATCACGCATGTGAGCTGGTCACCTTGGATCACTCAGACCAATGGTTACTGTAAGCTGTCTTTTGTTGTCTTATGGATGGGATCTTCATTACGGCGCAGGTGAATCACTGCTAGCTTTTTCCACAGCCAAGGGTAACATTGGACTGGTAAAGGTCGCTCAAACTCTACAGTCCAGTCCGAGCATTGGTCTGGTGCAGGAGTACACAACCAGCGCTGTATTCGACGTTCAAGGACCCATATGCGAAGCTGATAAACGAAGTGTGACCGCATTATCGTGGATACAACCGCCAAGAAGAAATGTGCGCTATCTTTCTTTTCCCACCTTTTCTGACGCTTAATGGTACGTCTCTTAGCCCATCCTCGTGTATACAAAACCCGGCATCGTGCACCTCTGGTCCCAGCCTACCTCTGAGTCCACCTGGTCCGGCGCACGCACACTCTTCCTCCAGACTCAAAAACTCTCCGTCGGGTCGTCTGCCATCAGTCCAGTCTCAGGAATATCCTACGTTCTCCATCGCGATGCACTCATTCTTGCACTTTTCGATGGTTCTTTCCACGTCATCCATAATCTATCCGTGGAACCTTCCTGGTGTTCTTCACTCGCAGATGACACCCTCACGTCCGCTGAATTATCTCGCACCTCCCGTGAGCTGTTTGCCAAGATGACTCCCGCGGGCATTACGGACATGGATGTCAATAGGATTAGCGGAATGGAGTCTTATGATTTGCAGTCAACCCTCGTTTGGATATACGAGCAGGTGTCATCAACCATCAATGATACCACTCGCTGATGCGATCGCTTTTCTAGGGCCCTTCGACCCGCAGATTTCAGCTACAAGCATGAAGCTAAGCATGAGTACATGCTGCTCACTTCGTCTTTTTGGCAACTCGACGATGAAACCGTTTTGCGAATCATTTCAGATGCTTTCACTGAGGTCTCTTGTGGTAAGTGACACCGGCGGCGTGCATGATCATCATATCTGATGTTCGGAACATTGGTTTCTAAGCTTCAGGAAGTGCCCCAATCCATCATTTGCGTGCATCGTTGCTTCATTTACGTAGCAGCGGGCGTTTCACAGCCCTGTGTCCCCGGACACTCGAGATCCTGTCTCAAATTCCACCGGATCAAACAACAGCTATAGTCCTACCACCATGGACGCAAGGAGTGAACAACGAGCTGCGATCCCAGTTTCGAAGAAGTCTGGCCACCCACTTGTTTGGCTGGCCCAATCTCCTATCGCTTCGAATGAGACTTTCAATGGCCGACCTGTGTTGGGTATGCCACTCAAGATCATCCACCTCCGTATACTTATTATGTCCCCTCTTTCACAGAAATTATGCAAGGATCCGGAGATGCAGGCACAGTGCGGTCAAGTTGCGCAGGGCCTCCTGGTTGCCATTTCTCACCGCGTGCTGCGAATTCTGATTCGCCACCTGAGAGCTATCACTTCCGCACTTACTGGTACGCCATATGAACAACTCTTTTCCTGTTCCCTGAGCCTGGAATTGATCGTAGCACCCGATATTCCATTTGTCTTCCGTGAGGTGGTGCAATCACTACTTCCCGGCTCGCCACAGGACCTGGCAGATGAAGCACAAGCCCTATCAGACATTCTCACTACCTCGTTTGCTACCCATCCCGGGGTTACTGGGCTACACGAACTCTGTCCTGCCTGTCATACCGACGTTCCACTCCAAGACGTCACCCGCGCTATATGTCCAAACGGCCATACTTGGGGTGGATGTTTCTCCTCTCCTCTTTCTTTGCGAAGCTGACAAACGCACTAATAACTAGGTCGCTGTACGATCACTTCGTTCATACTCTCGACGTCCAAGGTGCGCACTTGCATTGGATGTAGCCGGAAAGCTCTGCTTCCACCTCTGACCTCGAGTGAGAGCTGGCTACCTCCCGCTGCAAGTAGTTGGATCGTGAAGGATCTGCTAGAGGCTGTGCAGCGATGCCTGTTTTGCGGGAACAGCTTTGTGGAGATTGTCTAGCATTCCGCACCGCCAGTCCGAGTCTATATTCAAAGTAGTACATATAAATTATATAACTTATTACCTCCTCATGACGCACGTGATCAATTGAGCTTATGCGTCGTGTCAGCACGAGATTCTACCAAGACTACTTCCTTCAAGACTTGCGTCGGTCACGGTCCAGATTATCTTGAAATGTCATTTGAGATGCGTCATGCAGCGTTTGGTGCAATAACAGCCACCCTCCTCCTTGGAACAATCTACTCCGTCATGTATGATACCTATCTCGACACCTCCAACCCCCTCCTCACACATCTTCCACACCACCTGCAATCGACACACTACTTTGCAAACAAAGCCAACATCCTCAACATTTACTTCATCAAGCGCGCCTGGGGATGGACCTCCGCCGCCTTCCTCGCCCTCTGGCTCACCAGCCCGCCGCACAAGCGCACCGCACACAGACTCGTCAAATGGGGCGTGGAGACCGCCATATGGCTCGCATTCACGAGCTGGTTCTTCGGCCCCGCCCTCCTGGACAGGCTGACGGCAGCATCGGGGGGCGTGTGCGTGGCCACGCTCGCGTCGGGCGAGGCGCACACCATCCCGGACGAGTACTGCCTCGCGCACACCGCGGTGTCCCCCGAGACGCACCCCGCCCTGTTCGCTGCGTCGCTGTGGGTGCCCGACGGCCGGCTGCCCGTCGTGCCGCGGCTGCGCAAGGGCCACGACGTCTCGGGCCACGTGTTCCTCCTCACCATGGCCGTGCTCTTCCTCGTGGACCAGCTCAGGGTGTCGTGGCGTGCGCGCGCGTGGGCGCCTGTGCATGCCTGCGCGGTCGCGCTCAACGTTGTGCTCGTTGCGGCCTGGCTGTTTGCGATTTACACCACCAGTGTGTACTTCCATTCGCCGTTTGAGAAGTTCACGGGATATCGTACGTCATTGCTGGATTATCAGTGTGCCGGTTTTGACTCAAATCTTTTTGTTGCAGTGTTGGGGGTTGCAGGCTATACAGTGACGTTGCTGTTGTAACTTGCGTATTGTCACCACCTAGTTCATTTGTACCTTGGCCTGTAACGTACTTGGCCTGTAACGTAGTTGCTCGGGACTTTGTTGGAACACACCAGTGCTCATCTTGAAGGAAACATACATACTATACTCATTCCGATGCTATCAGTGTATACTACACCGTTCATTATATGGATCGTAGAATGTGCGTAGATAGTCTAAAAACCCATCTCAAAAGAAAAGCCAACCAATCAAAGCCCACATCACAATCGCAGGCAGGGCCACGCTGACGCTGTCACCCACCAGCCTCCATACCAGTCCACGCCGCTTGCCTCTGCTTGGAGTGTCGCCAAACATAGCAAGAAACTCGCCCCATGTCAGCAGCGGAATCGCCATCCGCCGCCGCCTCCCGCGCAACACAAAATCCCAGTTCCATAACCATCTCCTGCTGGGTCGACGGGCATTCGGTGATGGAAGGAACGACGGCGCATCGTGGGTGTCCTCGACAGATGGCCAGGCATGATCATTGTGATGAAACGATGGATATTGTGCGGGATTCATCTCGTCCTGGTGCTCGACATGGAAAAGCGGGATGGGACTGAGTAACGGGGAATCGTGTGGTGATCCGGGAGCCGAGGCACGGAACGTGACAATTTCCTTTGCACTGGGAGCACGCGCGGACGGTGGGAGGATGCTTGTTGGACTAGTTTGATCGCTTGTCCTGTACGGAGACCACATTGTCCATCCTGCAGACTCTAGTCCTGGGGATGCTGGTCTATTCCTGGTAGCAGAGATAGGCGAGAGGGTGGAGAAACGACGGCGGTGCCGTTTGAGCGAGAGATTTAGATACAAGAGTACGATCGCGGTAAACAGGAGTGCAGGGAGGTATATCGAACTAAAAATGCGGAAAGTATCAGGCAGAAGGCAGTGCGCGTCTGCAAATGTAAGACTATCAGGAGATGCCACGGTGTCTGGAGGAATGAGAGAAAGTAGGTGGAAACCCGGGCGTCGAATGTGCTTGGAGGGGGAAAACGATTTTACGGTCACTTCACGGACAGGGGTGTTGCTATGTGTTCCTGTGAGATGGTGGGTGATGTTGCAATAGTCTCTGTTGTCACCACTACGCAAGGGAGTGTAAGATGAAATGAACACCGGAGGAACCATGTGACGTGTTTATATTAACATACCTAAAAACTGCCGCAGGGTGAAGGGTGTTCAGGATAAATCTGGTGGTCTGTTTACCAAGCATGTTCTGGTACCCATGACCTGCACCCGCCCGTACAGAGCCCTTTTCCCGAAGTGGCCCGCAAGATGTACTTGCTGGTCGCGACAGTGGGATATGGCTGAATAATATGATGGGAGCAGGCGATTCTAATGAGGCTGACATGAGCGAAACATGGCGAGCCAATGCGACACAACACTCACCCTTGACGGCGATAGAGGTGATGAACTCGATTGGACCGCCAGCGGCGGGTTTCCAAGCCTCATATAGTTTCCCTGATCCATGTCGGCGGTAATCCTCGTCTACCAACCCAGGCGCGTCGATCAGAACGAATCTGTGGCCGGCGAGAGTGACCTCCTGATTCAAAGGACCAAAGTACTTGGTGAAGTATCTACGAGCATTCTGGGAGAAAGCTGACGGTTCACCGAGACTGTAAATAACCGGTCGGCTCACTAAGTTCTTGGATGATGAGAACAAGGACGCACCCTAGATCTGTGTTCCCGGGAACAAAGTAGTTTGGAATAGACTTATGGCCGGAGAATATCCTATCAAATTCATCCACGTAGCGTCCGTACCTGTTGAGGACGCGGGAACGTCAACTAGAGATATACATAGACGCGATGATCCGTACGTACTCAGCGTCACTGGTAATATAACGCCCTGAGGCAAGCATGTCTCCCATCCACACGACAGCATGAGGACGAAGGCGGGTCACGACGCCCCAGCCCTTTCGCAAATACCTCGCGGACGATGCGCCATAGCCGAACCAAGAAATTCCTGAAGGCCGCGGAAGTTGAGGGTCGGAAATCAAGAGGACTCGAGTTGGTTTCTCATTTGAACCAGTCTCGATGACAGCATCGTTGGTTGTAGAACAAAGCGAGCTGAATTTCTGCGACTCACCTGCCTCAACTCCCTGTCTGGCCACTTGCAATCTGATACACTGGAAAAGAAGACGCCGAATTCGCACCAAATGACGACGATGACCCAGAAGAAACGGAGGAGGGTGATGATGGTGCCGCGCGAGAGAAGAGACGAGGGCCTTGTGCGCGGTTCATGCATAAAGCTCATCCCGCATCACTTGGAAGTACAAGTCGGGAACAGACTGGTTTCAAGTGGTTGACTGATTGAGAATAACACAAATAACATTCAACATCCATTACAACAACAAACCACCCGAGTATTATTATTATTCCCAGTCGCTCTCGTCCTCGTCCTCGTCCTCCTCATTCTTCTTTGCACCCTCTTGCACGTCTCCCACAGCGCTAGCATTGCCCGATATGACGTCATAACTTTCCTCACTGCTGTCCCTAGGACTCATTGTCGTAGGAGTATGAAACTGTGAAGAAGGGAGCGAATGGACATCACTTGCATCTGCTGCTTTCTTCGGTGCCAGTGTTCGTTGTGACGATGTGACTGCGTCGAGAGATCTGGATTCAGGCGCGACGGATTCATCGTCGTCATCTTCCCAACTGAAATCATCTTCTGCCACAACTGTTCCTGTAAAAATATGTCAATAGAATGCTACTGCCTAGAATATAAAAGTTGACTACCTTGGATGAGAGCCTTGCGTCTCATTTCTTCTTGTTCGATCTGATGCACCCGGAAGAAGTATCGTGTCCAGAATTCTTCATCAGAAAGAACGGAAGGGACTGAAGCAACGATGAGGCTGACAATGTTCAACGCATGAGCGATCAAACATACCTAGCGTATCGAGCGTCTCCCGTAGCATTTCTCCATCTTGCGGATCAGATAGTGCACTTGCCACACGTTCCGACCAGGCCTCAGTACCAGGATGCTCGCCTTTGCTTTGCACCTCAGACACCCAAGAATGGAACACTCCACTTGAGGCGTCGGTCTCAGGATCAAGCTTGATGATCTCGGGATTGCTCCTAAGTTGCTTTAGCAGCGCTTGCGCACGCGTAGCCACCGCCTGCCGAGCGTCTTCACTCTGCCGCCTAGAAGAATGGCCCGAATCCGTCTCCTTGCCCTTGCCCTTCACATCCCCTTCCGCCGTTGGTAGCACCCATACGTCGGTTCCATCCCAAATCAAACCCTGAGCAGAGGATCCACCGCTCTCCTCTGGTGGAATCACTTTCACCGCATCCCGCAGCACCTCGCCCGCCTCCTTCATCGCCTCGCGCAGCAGATGCTCGCTCTTGTGCACATACTCTTCCGCCTGTGCACGGGTCACCCCCTGCACCCGCTGGAACTCCGCGGACAGGGTCGTCCGCAGCTGCGAAAGGTCGATGTTCTGCGGATGCTTCAGACTTTCCGGGAGTTGTGCCTGAACCGTCGACACGATGCTCGGCGGGACGGAGGCCTGGAGGCGCGCAAAGAACGATTGCAAGCTCGACGATGGGCCTACTCCTTCTGGCGATTCTGCGGTAGGCGTCTGTGGGTCTGCGCTGGACTCGCTGTCGTCCTCATCGCTCTCCTTCGCGGAAGCATCAGGGTGGGCATCACCAGAGGCGGGGGTAGGGGCAGGGGCAGGGGCTTCATTCGACACGGTGAGCTTGCCGAGCTCCCTCGTCACTACCTCACCGAGATCCCTGCGCGCACTCGCGAACGCGGTCTCGCTCTAGATCTGGGCGTTAGTGGGGTTATGAACACGCGCCGTGCGCATGTGACGTGCCTGCTTTCTGAAGCCTCCCCAGAATCTTCCTAGCTGACCGATGACCTGAGAAACCTCTTCGTTGAGGCTCTGTTCTGGTTGAGGGTGTGCGGGAGGAGTGTTGGTTCCTGTTCCAGTCAGTCCATATGTGTCAAAGAAATTCATCCTGACGATTGTTGTTGGAGACGAAACCGTGACAGCCCTCGAGGCTCTGTTAACGAGCCACTAATATTGCGAGTAATAACCCAATTGGGAAATTTCGAGCCGAGTAACAAGTCAAAACGATCGGATTTCGGAGAAGATATATTGTACATGTGACATGATTTTATACACAACATCAAGCAGTAGCTGCGATACGAGCCGGTTCCACCATATCCATGGGTGCACGCATGGCACTATCCATCGGTTTGGCCAGTCCATCCGCAAGCTTCTGCGCCCGGCACTCATCCACAAAGTCAGTGAACATCTGCACAATGACGATCAGCAAACAACTCGGATAGACAAGTAACATGACCATACCTCAATTGTGTCGAGGGGACCGCCAGCACTCTCGGGATGGAACTGTACACCCCAGACCTTCTTCCCAGACTCAGCAGTGGACTTGATACCCTCAACAGAGGAGTCATTGCAGTTGATGAAAAATGGTTCCCATCCTTCTGGGAAAGGGTCGGAGAGCTTGAGAGCATATTGGTGATTTTGACTGCTCAAAACATTAGCACTTGTCCCTCACTCACAGCAAGTACACAAACCTGGTCACATAGACCCTTCCGGCTTTGATCGAGCCTGAAGACGCGAGAGCGAGAACAGGCTGGTTGTGCCCACGATTACCAAACGTCATGCGGTATGCCTCTAGTCCAGCAGCGATACCGATAATCTGATGTCCCATGCAAATGCCAAATACTGGCTTGTTCCACTCCTGCAGCGTCGTGCGGAGTTTCAAAGCCGCTTCCATACAATGAAGGGGGTCACCTGGGCCATTAGTAAGGAACAATCCATCGAACTGGTGACGTATGGAGTTGAAATTGTAGTTCCATGGAAGCACGGTAACTGCGGCGTTGCGGCGGACGAGAGAACGCAGGATGTTGGCCTTGGCGCCGAAGTCAAGCACGGCGATCTTGGTGTCACCACTGGGGTTAAGCTGATAGGGAATCTTTGTCGAGACCTGGTCTACAAGGTTCTCGGCAGAGGGGTCCCAGTATTGCTCGGCGGTGGGTGGAGGAGCCGAAGTATCGGCACCAACCGCAAGACGCCCAAGGGTGGTTCCTTGATCACGAAGAAGTCGCGTGATGGCACGTGTGTCTACTCCAGTGATGGCAGGGACATTAGAGCGGCGACACCATGATGCCAATGACTCGACGGCAGAGTGGTGGGAAAATTTTTCGGCGACATCAGCTACCACAATGGCGCTGCATTGGATGCCCTCAGACTCTAGGACTACACCGACGTCCTGAGAATTAATAGGCGTTTTGTTGAATGGAATGCCGTAGTTTCCAATGAGGGGTGTGGTGAACACCAAAATCTGACCACGGTAAGAAGGGTCTGTCATGGACTCGGTGTCTACATAACAAAGGTTAGAAGAAAAATCAGTCGAGGTTGTCAAAGTTGACATACAAGACGTGATGGAGGTGGAGAAGACAGTCTCCCCAAAGATACTCTTGGGCGAACCAAACGACCGACCATGGAAAGACTGTCCGCTTTTGAGATGCAAGACTGCTGGTAACGCTGAGTTTGGACCAGTATGGGTAGCGAAGCCTCGAGAGAGAGCAGTTGGGACACGGATGATGGATCGAGCGAACATGATTTTATTCAAAAGCCGATGAGAGAAAAGACAAGATCACCCAGGTAGCTGAGGAAAATAGTCAATATATAATACTTTTACATAAAGAAAACACTGACTCGTCGCGTGTGCTTTCGGTGAAGATCATAGACAGAGCTTTAAAAAGCTCAAAAATATGAGTTGGTATACTCTGTTGTCCTGACTGTTGGGGAGCAAGAATCTAAAAATCGATCAGCGGGTTTTCAATTTTATACATAACTAGTCACGCGTCATTTCCCATGGTACATCTGCCCCTGAATGACGTTTTGCTAAGCCTCGACCTTGCGCATGACAACTCTTTGGCCGCAGGTGTCTGAACAGATTAGCATTACAACTACAAACTGCATCGAATAGAATGGAATGTCCAACAATGGAAACGAGACACGCATGGGTTCAGCAACCTTCAAAATTTCAGCCCTTCGAGAAGTCCCCTCGACCTCTTGGAACGCAGCTTCCCTGCCCTATTCTCCACTGGGATATGCGATTGGCTCTCGCTATCAGAATCAGATGACGAAGTCTCATCGTCTTCTTCGTCTACCTGCCACCCCTTCGTGAAGCTCGAAGCCGCCGGAACCGAAGGGCGCTGGTATAAAAATGGGCTTTGGCTAGCAATATCACTGAGTTTCCGGTATACCGACCCGCGCGTTTTTGCAGCCGCCCTCTTCCTCTCTCCTCCTCCATTGTTCGTATCAGGATCTGTATCAGGGTCCGAGGCCACCTCCAAGCGTTTCGATATGTGCCCATTATACTGCGAATATGGGAATGGCACTTGACTTGCAGTCAGATTGAAAAGAGGCTCGGGTTCGGACGCTGAATCATCATCAGGACGTTCCACCGTCTCATGTTTGTCAGATGATTTGGTAGCCAACTCGCCAAGGATATCACCCAGTCCATCAAGAGGACTACCCCGGTCATTATCATCCGTCATGATGGAGGGTGAAGGTTCCTGAATGGCATCCCACTTAGCAAGGGACATCGAAGCTTTCGGCACAGGCTGGGATCGAAAAGGTGTTCTTGCATGACCATTCACCTTGGCAGACGCTCCAACCCTTCCAACCGGTTGCGAGGAAACACACGGGAGGTCCGCTCCGGTACCGGTGCGAATCAACGACTTGTCACCACCTCTCTGTACAGCAACTTTCGCATTTCTCGCTATCGACCCATTATGGACCTCGGGTTGATCAGCGCGTACAGGGAACTGCGATTGAGGGAGATGTTGCCCATGTCGATCCTTCAAACGTTTTGCTATGCCGGGCTTGGGAGTCGAGTGGAATGCCGGAGAGAGTGGTAGTGTAGCTTTCAGACTGGGCGGTGTCGTAGCCTCGATGGGATCAATATCAATTGCTTCGCCTCGCGGAGATCCTACAAGATCGTCGGCTGGTTCAATGGGATCGTTGTTGTGAGGAAATGATTTATCGCCAGCAAGCAAGATATCTGACGGTTTGTTCATATCCGAAGCATTAGCCATTTCGCCACCATCTCTGGCCAAGTCTTTGTTGCGATCCGGAGCCCCTGTAACAGAGACACGGGTGTCATCCGTGTCAGAAGTTGGGACAACATCTGTCTGGCTCCCAGCCGAGGGTTTCGATATTGAACTATTATGTCTCACAGAAAGTTCGGAGCCACCGAGTGAAGGCAATGCATCGGGAATGTTCTGGTTTGATGACAGCATCAGCCTGTGCTCACTGATATCATCACCTTCGTCATCTTCCTGCTCCTCAGATGATCCCACAAATGGCCGCGACAATCGGCGGTACTTGCGTTCCACCACCTCATCGTCTTCCACGTCCAGGGCCATATCACCACCTTCATCCTCGGCGTCGGATCCATGTTCCTTTGACTCCATGGTCGAAAGCAAATTGTGCAGTTTGATCGGCGCCGGGCCTCGTATGATGTCATCTAAATCAACATCATCGAAAGAAGGCAGAGCAGCTTCAACGTCGCGCTCCTCTTGATCTGTCTCTTGAACAAACTCATCTTCTTCCTCCGAACTACTTCCTTCGTGACGGCTCTCTATGGTCACCTCTGAAAGTAACGAATTACTTGGTATGAGGGGTGTCCATGAAGGTTGGGAATGAGAAGTAGACTTCTCAGCGACTTTTATAGCTCTCCTCTCAGACCCGCTATCAAGCTCCAGGTCCTTCTGCGCTGCATTACCTGATACTGCGACGCTAGAAGAATTACACAGTGCCTCCAAATCATCGATCGCCAGCTGATGCTCGGATGACCCTGCTTTCTTCAATTCTTCAAGCTTATTCTGTATCGCCTCACGGCCTCCCAACACCGTTGGACATTGATAGAGAGGATGGAAAGAGCCAAAGCAAACATGGCAAAGTCGACTAGATGACGCACCACCCAGGGTGGTCTTAAAAGAAGAAGTTGACGGCTGGGATGTGTCGACCAAATTCTTTCTAGCACCGATAATCTTCGTTTTAGCCTGTGTTTCAGCCTTTCCCATCCCATTTGATGAGGTTGTTGAGGCATTTGCTATCCGATTCACAATGTTTTGAATATCTAATGCATCAAGAGGTCGGCTAACTATTGATCTAACATTGGTCAGACCCAGGGCCCTTCGTCAGAACGAATTGCGCACCATCCGCATTAGACACCTTGGCTTTTGCTTTTGTCGCTTTACGCTCCTTTGCCTTCTCTGTGGGGAATATCAGAAAGGAACCACATGATTCATGATACCACGCACTCTCTTTCGGGACCGCAACATCAGCAACGGCTTCCTTGGGCGCTTTTGCTTTTGTTGAAGCTAAAGTAAACGTTGAACCAAACCGCTGAGAAATTCTGGAATATACGAACCAGAGGTTTTAGCGACTAGATTGCTAGCTTGACCTTCAATTTCTTTCTCTTTCTGTTTGCCTTTGATCTGCGTCTCTGATGGCAGTCAATGGAGGCACGTTTGACGACTGAATGGAATCCTACTTTCAGAACTGGTTAAGGCGTTGTCCGTCTGGTTCGCTGGACGCCCGCCGTCATCTTTGGGGAGATAGTTTCAATGTCTAGAAGGCTGAAAGGGGGAACTATACATACTAGCCTGCGGAGTCAACGACGCATTGAACCGTTCCATAATTGAATCCATAATTGCACGAGCATCTATCGCTTCCGTAGGTTTGGTGGCGTCCTTGGAAGTACCCGCCTTTGCAGTTTTTGGTTTCTTTTTTGGTGGTTGTCCTTCAACAATGACGGTAGGTGGCTTTTGCGCAGGTTTGGTGACAGATTGCGCTGAGGCGACATCCTTGGACGTCCCATCCATTGCAGTTTTCGGTTTCTTTGGCGGTTGTCCTTCAGTAGAGTCGGTTGGTGACTTCTTCTTACGCTTGGTGGCGACACCCGTTGCAGTGGCATCCTTGGACGCATCAGCCTTCACAGTTTTGGGTTTCTTCTTTGGCGGTTGTTTGTCAGGAAGGTCGGTGGACGACTTCTCCGTAGGTTCGGTAAGAACTTGTGTCGAAATGGGATCCTTGGATGTACTGGCTTTCGCAGGTTTCTTCGGCGGTGGCTGTCCGTCCGTAGGGTCGGTTGATTTGGGAGCGGTCGAGACGTTGGAAGGTTCTGAGGATGCTACCGGGACAGATTGATTGGCAACTTTTTTCCGCTTCTTAGTCTGTGGTTCTGTTACCATACTCGCATCAGCATCCGTAGAAGGATGCCCATTTGTGGCGCGCGAGGACTCTAGAAGGGCCGGTGGCTAGAGTGGGTCAACATGAGCAACTGCATGAGAAACATTGGGCCTACTAATACATCTACTGTCACGTCAATCGATTCAATTGACACTACTGATCTCGCCTGCGCGCAGAATGCGTCAAAGTCATCGTCTGGTAAGTTTATGGTCAAGAAAGAGACGCCATTCCTGTAAACCCGACGCGTCTTACCATCATCCAAGTCAATAGTTTTGTTGCGACGCAGCTGCTTCAGCTTGATTGTCGCGTCCGAGGGTAGTAGTAGTTTTTTCCGTACCACCTCCTTCATCTCCTGGAGGGAGGTTTCTGTGAGCAATGACGTGAGCGCAATGTCACAGAGTAGGCTACGGAGTGCGTACCTTTGAAAAGTCTTTCAAAGGTCCTATCTCCAGCAACATAAGTGACTCTCGGCAGACAGTCATCTTCTCTCTTTCGTTTTCCACTTTCCATTGTCGTGCAAACGGCGCGTTGACGGGCGCCGGTTGTGACTTGGAAAATGTATATGTGGGGATTCGATAAGTCCAGTGCTAACCCTTACTACTACTTGGTACACAAAGTTTGGCCATCGGTCGCCAAATAGACACTAATACCACACTCAACCCGGAACATTCATTATGGCTGGAGGGCATCGTATGTGACGCTCATCTCGACCGTTTTCTGCGCTCACTTGGTTCCCCAGCTTCAGGTTTTAACCCCCATCTTCCCGGGTTCAGATACCAGCTCCTATCGAAGGCTCTTGGAGCCACTATGTGGTTCTTCATTTTTTATCGCGCTCGGTAACTGCCGGAACTATGCGTCTATGGCGTTGTGCTGACTTTTATCTGACAGTGAGGATGGACCTAAGCTCCTTGTACTTAACCTATTTTCTTCTGACTACCCCGGGCCTCTAACACAAACTTTACAGGGTCTGCGACACCCATGGGAGGGCCATGGCCATGGCCACCACGACGAGCATTCAGGGCATCATTGATCATGTCGCTATAAATGTCGTGTATATCCACTGATATATCTGCATTCCGTTCGTAATATTCGGACTCAAACTCAAAACGTTCATTATTCTTCCCCGCTGCCGACAACTGACAACCACTAAGTGCCGGTTTCACTAAGTTAGCCAACTCACAGTTCTTGCTCGACCTCGAGTCTCCGACTTGAATATTGCTTCGTGTGCAATTCGCAGAGGAAAGACACGGTAAATGCTTGGTCCATTCCGGTTCGTAGTGCTTTACAGGCAGAATTGGGCACAAGGCCTTACGATTCAAAAAGTTATGAAATCGAGCGATGGAGGCTTCGGGCGTCGCGCTCAATCGCCGCCCATGGGTAAGCTTGCCGTGTCTGCAACACGAGGACATGGCTTCCGCGTGCATGGATAAGATATACATGCCAGCTTTCTTTGTCGACTGGACATTGCAGAGATATCCAACTTATGGTTCACCGAAGCACGCTATCTCATCTTCAGACGAGGTCTTTTCAGCTTGATCTTCACTTGTATCTTATCCGCAACTGTGCCTCCGGGCAATATCCCCTCAGACTTCCGTTGGATGGTCGCCATGCATAACAAGGTGTCATCAATCCTATGTAATTTGAGAGCAGGAAGAGAACAGCGGTCCTCATGAAATAGGCTAAACATCTGTCATACATGATTGGCCTCTCATCTAAATGAACTTTCAGCAGGACTTGCCCTGGAATACGTTGAGCGTATGGAAAGTTGTGAAACGCGTCCTACAAGCTTCCCAGAAGTTCATGATGGAACATCTTCCACGAAACGTCCACACTTTTGAAGGGTAAATGTAAAGATTGCTTATTTATTTCTGCAAAAAGTTGGTAGAGAACTCGAGTTCTGTGGAAATCGATCACTTTCGACTCCTCGATTCTTATTTTTCTTAACTACTTTTATACTACCGTACGCTAATTGTAGTTTACCGATCCGAAATATACCTGTGCGCGGCAGTGTGTAAGTTCCGAGTGCGCTCGCATCTGATCCGATGCAAATAATTCCAACAAGTTCTGCGCTATAAGGCCAGCATTACTGTCAGCACGAAACCGTGATAAGATAACTTGACGTTTCTTTCGAGCTTCATGCCCAGTCATTAGTCTGAGAGCGATGTGACAAAAGAAATCCGACCTGCCTGGCTCGAACAGGCGACCTCAAGATGATTTGTTTGTTTTCTGGTATCCAGTTACAGTCTCGCGCTCTTCCAACTGAGCTAAGGTCGGTTACTTCAGTAAGTAAAGTCGGCATATATGACATCGATTCCTGGCCACTGGGGTGAGCTGGTTTCCAACCGAACGGGTTATCTTCTTAGATTCTCGAGCGCGATGGGCAAAAGGAATAAAGACGACATTCCTAACCCAAACAGCGTCGCCAATCGTGACATTATCCAACGTCTTAACTTCCTCTATCAAGCCAGTGTTTTCCTCAATGGCATAACAGCTAGCCCTTCGTCCCAAGTTCCTTCTAGCCCTTGTGTGGCCGACGACGCGCACAACCCTCCAAAGAAACGGGCAAAGAGTGTAGTATCTACCGCAGATTTGTCAAGGAGCTACGTGGACACGATGAAGGTCATTGGGCAGAAAACGAATGTCAAGATGTACAGTAACCTGTTTTGTCTTTCATATACGGAAGAGCTGATAGATGACAGTGATCCAACGGTGAAACGCGTTATATGTAAGGGGTGCAGCATCATTCTGATACCTGGCACCTCTTCAACTGTGCGAGTGAAGAGTGCGTATCAAGCGCACCTCGTTCTTGTATTTGCTCACACGCAATCGTTCCCATATCAAGATTCGACATCACATAGACACCTGATCGTATCCACCTGTAACTCGTGTGGGACATCACGACGAATACCCGCGCCTCCAATCCTTGATTTGAATGGACCAGGAATGGTACAATCCCCATCGGCATCCACATCTACGAACATAGACCAAATTGGTCCTGAAACTACCACAGAAAGTGCTCCGCGGCCAGCACCGCGTGGACAGAGAAAGAAGAAAAAACCACGCGCTCCTCCCCACTTTTCTCGAAATCTCGGACATGTTGTCTTCCGAGGAAACGAGAGATTACCTGATGCCGCTATGTAATATCAAGCTGGACCAAGGCCAGTAGTTGAAATTACTATTTGCAGAGTCATTTCGGGATTCGGTGGAGCTTGTGGGCGGAAGAAGACTCGACCATCATGATCTTCAAGTTTTATGGATTATTAGCATCAGGAAAAGTGTACGTTACTTTGTAATCTGGTCTCAAACACGACTTGAAGCGTTGAAGTAGCGGATCAAGAACAAATAAGTAAGAACAATTGGGGCTTACTGCGAGGATGTCATTGGTCATATCCCTATTCCTCTTGGTATCGCTGGCTGAATGGATGTCGAATTCGTCCATATTCCCATGGCCTCTGCGGTAAAGCGAAGGAAATTGCCGCACTAACTAAAGAGACGTTCGATGGTATAGTGATCAAAGCGAAAACCATTTCTTCGAAGCGACCTCTTAGAACCTTTTCTACCAAGAACGCCACCACGACCACGTCTATTCGTCATACTACTAGATTTGCCATCGCTTCGGAGGTAAAACCGTTAGAAGAAATCAAGGAAGATCTAGTCACCAATGACGATGCAATGGCTGTGGATGAATACCCACGGTTTGCGGAGCCTTCTCGATGCATTTCGACTGCAGGTCAGGTGCGAATACTCAGAAAGTGATCACCTATCCTGGTCGAGCCATTTTGCAACCCAACGATAAGCTTCTTTTGATCATCCATGATTTTTCACTCGGTCAACTTTGACTCATAATTCGACGCATTCACACACTTGTGCAGCTATTCATTGAGGATTTGTTTCCACTAGTATGCATTTGTTTTCACTCATGTGTATATTCTCACTCGTACAGGACCTACAGGTTCATTATTCATTGTATGCACTCATTCTAACGCACGCGCTATGCCTCATTTGCACCCACCTGCACTTATTTATGCCTGCCTGCCCTCATTTTCATCTGCCAGCACTCATTTGTGCCCGCCTGCGCTCGCACATTGTGTGGTGCGGCACACAGGGTCACTTTCAAGTGGCATTCCTTTCCTGGAGACTTCAGCATCAAATGCGACTAATGTCGAACAGACGTTCCTAACAATGGCAAGGATAGGTGACCAACTTTGATTATTTCCTCACTCAACTATGGTCATCTGACTTTATTGTATCGAGAGTGATGAGGACGTCTGACCAGTTCTTTCATAGATCTTGTCAGATGTCCTTATCACTCTCGATACAATAAGTGCATCACGAATAGTTGAGCAATACCAGGCTGTGCGGATTATATCCCGCAATGGAGGCGGGATATAATCCGCACAGCCTGTCAGGAGGGCAACTTTGGTCGCCTCATCGACCTATGTATGGTAGTACCTCGTTAACGATATGACTGAGTGGTATTCATTTTCTGCTAGATCTCCGTTTGGCAACCCATTGATCACCAATAGACACACTTGTCCAATGGAGATCGCATCCAGAGAGTGCATCTCTTGCGAAGGGGCTCAAAAAGACTGCTTCGGAAGTGCGCACCAATTTCAGCAAGGCAGCAAAGATTGCCACATTACTTTATCGCTCGGACGCACGGAGGGCAGTAAGGAGGAAATGTTGAAATTACAAGCCGCCAAAGTCAACTCGCTATTGCAGGATAAGTCCTTTGCTTGTTCCTTCACGGTAGGTTGGTTATATTGGTTCATGTCTTCCTCATCGTTGATATTTTCTTTTAGCCACTCGCAGAGACGTTGTTTGGCTCTGATGTCATTCTAAATGTACTGGAGTACCTTACTCGAGAAAAGGATTACCTCCCATCCTTATCCCTTGACGAGGGTGGTTGGGAAGTGCGCCTGCAGAATGCCAGTGCCCTCATGGCGGCATTCTTAGAAGTTCATTTACAGGGCTTATCTCGCAAGCCTGCTGGATAGTGTCACTGTCTGTATACCCTGTCCGCCGATCAAAATACGGCCTTTGTCTGGCTGAAAAAGGAGGATCGGTACGGGTTATGGAGGAAGGAGGATCAGTGTGGGCCATAGTGGGAGAGGATCGATGCGGACCGTAGACGGCTTGGCGACAGGAAGCTGTCAAGCGTCTCAGAATCAAGGCGCGACTCACACACGACTTAATATGACCTAGATGCTGAGAGGATATACCTTTGTATGAGTATTATAATAAATAATACATGACGGACGCTAAACTGTATCTGAGAGAATAGACCAGCACGACGTTAGAGAAAGAAAGGGGAAACGATAAGACGATGACTAAACTTTCCAGCTCCACTGGCATATCACTGTTGTGTAGCTACTTAGCAATTTTACTACGTGTATTTGTGTTCTCGTCTAGTGGTTATGCTGTACTTCCTTACCTCAGATGTCACAGATAGGCAGTTTTCAAATTAGCTTTAAAGTTAGCAAGCTACTTCTCCAAATCCTCATCCCCAACACGCTTGTAATTGGCACGATCTGCACGACGCAATACCCCTTTGGTACGACGGAAACCACCACACAAGGTACACCACCCTACAGCAGCCACAAACATCACAAAGATAGCTGCATATCCCAAACGCTCCGAAGACACGACTAAGTCCTCCTCGAGGTCAGTCGTGGCACTATCCAGAGCCGCCGGCGCCGCAGGACTTGTGGTATTGCCATAGGGCTCTGCTGGTGATGTGGATTCGGCCTGGGGGACCGAAGTCATGGGATTCGCATTCACGAGTTCGGAAACAATATCCTGTTGACAAGCAATAACATTTTATTCGCATTAAGTTCTCAAGGGACATAGGGTGCTGAATCATAGCTCAGCACGGAGGGGTACCTCTTTTCCTGCCTCATCCACAATCGGCTCAACCGGCAACTAGACAAGTGAGATAAATATCATGGACCTAACCATGAAAATAAAATAACAAACCTCTCCTGAGTCGTAGATGATGACATCCTCCAGTGGGCGATCATTACTGCCTTTAGGAACATCCTCTGAGAAACGCATGAGAAAATGAAGATTGTAGAAGAAATATAGAGCGAACCAATAGCGTATACAATATCCATCCCCTCTAAGACCTTTCCAAAAACAACCTGGTTTGGTGTGCTTGAGATGATGTCCTCATAAAAACGAGGCCAGACTCACATGTTTACCGTCCAACCAACTGGTGACAATAGTGCAGATGAACTGGAAAACAGCTCAGTAACAGCTGTTGAGCACAACCGCCGACATACAAATTGAGATCCTGGATAGAGTAAGATACAGTGGGTTTGATGAGAGAAACTCGCTTACCATTAGTGTCCTTGCCGGCATTAGCCATGGAAAGGGTGCCAGGTCCGGTATGCTTGAGCTTGCTGAAGCAGATGTCAGAAGTGAAAAAAGAACATAAGCATGAAACTGACAAGTTCTCATCCTTGAAGCGATCGCCATAGATTGACTGGAGGTCCTCGTAAGTAACGTGTCGACAGTAATCAATTCAGAATTACCTTTCCACCCGTGCCATCACCACGAGCTATCGAGGTCACGAGCAAGTGAGCGTCAGAACGTGTGAGATAGTGACGGTACACCTACTGAAGTCACCACCCTGAATCCTGAGGGAAGGAGGTATCAGATGAGTGTTCACAGAACGGTAGGGACCTGACTGACATGAAGTTCTTGATGACACGGTGGAACTTCGAGCCCTTGTAACCGTAGCCAAGTTCTTTACCATCCTTGTCAATGCCCGTTGCGAGAGCACGGAAGTTCTCCACGGTCTTAGGAACGGTCTGTGGGGGGAGTAAGCCATCGCATATCTCGCAAATACCTAGGACAACGCACTCCGCCGTAAAGACCAATGACGACTATTTGATATTCAAACCTCGTCAGCTCTAAGTTGTCCGCGGGCTCAATGTATAACACTGACCTCGGCCTAATTCACTGTCACCATGCTTGATGTCGAAGTAGACTTTGTGAGTGATTTTTGGGCCCTTGGCGGCGTCCGCAGACTGCGCACAGAAGAATGCGGCCACTGAAATCAAAAGAAATGCGAGCGAGACACGACCGAACATTGCGCAGTCAGTATCTCAAAAATGAAAGTCTGGTGAGTAGTAGACACGTCTCTCGTTGGGAATTTGACTTGTACGCGTGTGGGAATGATATTCCTTTTCTGTCAACCTTATACTTCTACCAGACATTTGGGTTTTTCATCAATATACTGATCACAGCTCTGCAGGAATGGACGATGGTCTTGTCTTGAACATTGCGGAGGGGGCACCTTCAGGACCTATAAAGATAGCCGTAAATAAGTCTGGTCGTTGGACTGACAGGTGAGCAGAGACCCGCTTTCATGTGTCAAGCTGATAATCATCATCCAGACTGAAAGCCAAACGAGTTCAGAAACGAAAGAATGTAAAACTGGATCAGCCAACTCTTCAGTTCGCGCATGGTTCCATAAGTGATGATGATGACCCTCCTCCTCGTCCTGCGAAGCGGATGCGACATGACAAGTCTCTCCCGCAAGTCCGTCCTGCACCTCCACCAAAACCTCCGACCCAGATCATCTCTTCTCTATTCTCGTACAACCCTAAGGTTGAAATGCTTGCACCCACTGTTTCCCACAAAGCACCCCTTGATCCAAGCAATGCGCCATTATCTGGCTCAGCTGCGTTTGCGGACTTGGGTCTTCACCCTCTCCTTGTCGCTCATATACAGTCTAAGATGGGTATAACAAAACCGACGTCCATCCAACGCGCTGCCCTTCCTATTTTTACGAGACCTTCTTCCGAAGACATAAATGCACGAGATGTGTTCATACAATCACAGACTGGCTCCGGAAAGACCATGTCGTTCCTCTTACCTATCATACAGGATCTTCTCCCCCTCAGTACGCTTTCCTACATCGACCGTTCCATAGGCACACTTGCCATTATTATTGCGCCCACTCGTGAACTAGCAAAGCAAATATCAGACGTCCTGGAGGCGCTGTTGACGCTCAAGCTGCGCCCAGAAGGCGAACAGGAGGTCGCAGATGGTTCAACGCGGTATACCCGATGGTTAGTTTCCGGCTTGTTGAGTGGAGGTGCAACCCGCGCACATGAGAAGGCGCGTCTAAGGAAAGGTATACCCATTCTGGTCTCGACACCAGGTCGGCTTCTAGATCATCTGCAAAATACATCTTCTTTCAATGTTGGAAAATGCAGATGGCTGGTTCTGGATGAAGCGGATCGCTTGATGGAGCTTGGGTTCGAAGATACTATTAAAGGGATCATACAAGGTCTGGATGGGAGGAGGAGGCTTGCGTTCCAAGCTGTCCAGGAGGGAAAGAGTTTGGAAGTTGGAGGATGGGATTGGGATCGGCGGAGACGGACAATCCTTTGTTCGGCTACTATCCGTGAAGATGTGCAGAAACTGGCAGGCACCACTCTAATACGACCCCTGGTGATCAAAGCCCTAGACCAAGAGAAGCTAGACGATCCACCCACCAACCCTGAAAACGAACCACGCTCCGGGATATCTACCGAGAAGTTTACTCCACCTTCACAACTTTCGCAGAAATATGTAATTGTTCCCCTCAAGATGCGTCTTGTAGCATTGGTCGCTCTTCTTCGATCTCTACTCGGGCAGACACAGTGGCAAAAGGGTTCGAAAATCATTGTATTTCTCAGCTGTACGGATTCTGTGGACTTTCACTGGCGCTTGCTGGGCAATTCAGCAATGGACGGTGACAAGGTTGAACGTACTGGATTTGACGAAGACGAGAGTGATGACGAAGGTAACAAGGCAGACATGTCTATTGAAGAAAAAGACCGAAAAGAGGACGAAATCGTCACGCACTCCCCGCTCCTTCCAGGCGCTTCGATTTTCCGTCTTCATGGTTCCCTACCTACACCCATTCGTCTTGCCTCGCTGCGCGGGTTCTCAGCTACTCCTTCCTCAAAGTCCAAGCAACTGGCTTCTACGTCATCTATCCTCTTATGCACATCTGTGGCATCTCGTGGACTTGACTTACCCCTGGTTCGCGCAGTCATACAGTATGATCTGCCGACCGAAGGCGGTGCGACTGAGTACGTACACAGAGTGGGACGGACAGCACGTGCAGGAAAGGGCGGTGAAGCTTGGAGTATCGTTGCGCCCAGCGAATCCGCATGGGTGAAATGGGTGGAAGGGAAGATGCGGGGCGATATGATAGAAGAAAACTCCAAAGCTAACATCACCCTACAAGGCACAAGCATCGAGAGCGTGTTGTCGAAGGGCTTCGGTGGCAAAGGTGCCGAATACGAGGAACGAGCGACAGAAGTACAACTTTCTTTTGAACGGTGGGTCCTGCGGCACAAAGAGGTAAGTAATACCAATTTAGAAAGTATCAGCAGGAGTATTGACTCATCTTCGCAGAACGCTGATCTCGCTCGGAGAGCGTTCACTTCGCACATGAGAGCATATGCAACCCATCCCTCGAATGAGAAGCACATCTTCCATGTGCGACACCTTCACTTCGGACACCTAGCAAAAGCATTCGCCCTCCGTGAAGCACCGAAGACAATATCTGATGGGAAGAAAAGAATCGCCATGAAAACCAAGGGTCATGGATCACGGCCTGCTAAATCGACAAACCCACATGATGGTGGCGGTGATGCGGAGCAAAGGATGCAAGATGTTGTTCGTGCACAGGGCCGACTGTCAAAGAAAGGGGGCAAGATGATCAGCAGCGGGACCAATGAGTTTCAGGTTGCATCAGGTGCTGGATTGGAGTCACTCGTTCATGGCTATCGACTGTAGTCTTCGCTTCAACAATATAGTACCTACTTCAATATTCAAATGACCGTACATGGACTTCACTATAGAGTCACATTTATGGCGGTTTGCAAGGAGGCACGCATTCAATCTACTAGTACTACTGCCAACTGACTCTGACAGTGATGCCCTACTGAGCAGCCAAGATTGTGCTTCGTAATGCATTACAACACATATATTACGCAGGGCAGTTTACATTCTACCAAATTGATTCTAGCGTTGAACACGTAAGATTTGATCTATTGATATAACAACCAATGAATGATGCAATTCCCTTAGAATGCCCAGATCCTGAAAACCTGGTTTGGTGAGCACTCAAAAAAATCTGCTCTTTGAGGATGACGTAATTAATTTATCGCGTTCATAGCGTCGTGCTACTAGTACTTTTCAATTTGACAACCGAGAAAAAAAAATCCTACTTTCCCTGAGTCACTATAAGGGGATAGAGGATGTTGTGTTGAATGTACTACTAGTAGTATGTATATATAAAGGGCTCTTCAAGTTGCAGTCTCCCAAATCGTTTTCCTTCAGTCTAAACTAGCTCTCTCAGATTCATGCCCAATTTATCAATAGTAAGCCAGTTCATCGGTGAGGCTCGCGGGCAACCTTTGTCTGATTGTCTCTTCGTTTGTTCACGCTAACTCGGATTACAGGGTTAGCCCTCTCTTCAGCGTCGGTTTGTCTCATCTACGGAGAAGATTTGACACTAACCGTTCATGACAGCCAACTTGGTATTGCCGTGTCCCAGGGATTCTGGTATTACCGAATTTTTCCTAACGACAAACGGCTACTCAAGTGTCTCGTGAGTTGTCAAATGCATATGATCTCTTATCCTCTATTAAAGAAATTTAGGTCACCATCCTATTGTTTGCAGCTATGCTATTTTTCCCGTACACGATGTTTAACCATGAGCAGGATCCTGACGGCGTCCGCCACGGTCTTGTCTTGTATCATGTTTTGGTCGTTCTTCACTGGTTGTAATCGAAGCGCTTCCCCGGAGTGTCTGCTATGGTGAGTACTGGTAGCATCACGCGCATGGTTATCTTCAATGCAACACAGGGAAAAAACGGTGAGCAATATGTCTCATCCTCTATACCAAACGCACCAACTCCACCCGAGGCTATGTTTCTTCTCTTTCTGACTGTAAGTTCCAGCGAAGTTTTTGTGGAGTGCTCGGGTTCCTTATCCGAGTCGTTTTTTCTAGGCTGCCAATCCATTCATCGTGCAAAGGTACTATTTTGGTAACTATCATAAGCGACGCTGACCTCTGCGGTATAGTTTATATTGTTACCGTGTGTGGATAAGTAAGTCATCGCACATTAGTTGTGTGTGGTCCGTTAATCAGTTGTCCACACAGTAAGTGGCGGTAACATCTATGTTACCACGTTGATAGTACGTATCGCAATTCGTTGCATTATCCGAGTCGATGTACCAACTTCGGGGATAAACAGACCTTACTTGCTGCAGCGGCCTTCGGTGAGCTTCGTTGTCTGCATCTCAATTGTTATTTTTTATGGTTTCATACAATAGGGATCGGTTTGGGTTAGTGTGCAGTATAGCTTAGTTCTCTTTATGAGACTGACTTTTCTTTTGCGCTCAGCGGTAATTCCACCACAGTAAGTTTATTACGATGATGTTCTAAGAGCTTGTTCAGAACAGTATGCAGGACCCTTGGAGCTTTCGTGAGCCTAAAGGTATGCCTGAACATCTCTTCGGTGGTTATCCTGATCTTTGTGACAGCCTCTGGGTCTGGGTAACATGCGAGCACTTCTGAGCGCTATCTGTGACTGCTTGATTAGTATTTCCGTGTACTTCTACCTACGCCCCTCGAAATCTGGGGTCAAGCGGTAAGTCGATGCACTGAAACTGGGAACTTCAAGTGTTCACCAATCCTATGCAGCACGGACAACCGTATCCAGTGCATTGTCAACGGTTTTATTAGCATGGGTATCATTACAAGGCAAGCATGGTACCCCTTGCATGTAATCACTACTAAGCATCGTTCTGGCAGTTTGCTAGCCATCTTCACATTCCTTTTGGTACGTAATATTAATACGTGCAAAGTTTCTCAACAAAACTATATTCACTAGTACTGGATACACGAGACTGCTGCAATCGGAGGTGCAGGAATGCTTCTCAGAAACTGTGAGTGAGGTTTTGTCCTGATATATGATCTCTAAGAGTCTGACAAGATGCATGTCGACAGCTTATGCAAATTCTTTGCTGGCTATGTTGGTGAAACACAGACTTGGTCGTAGACATATTTACTCATGATGCTGCTAGACTCAATGCCAGGAAGCCGGTCGGGGGGTCTCATAAGATGAATGTCGAACTTCCGACGATTCACGTCCAAACCGAAGTAAGGCCCTAAGGCTGATCTTCGCAAGTAAATATTCCACCTATACTAACAACGTAAGATACCGATTTCCGTGTGCTGTACCCATTCCAAACGACTTGTTTTGCTTTTGACCGAATATACCCCCTCTTAAGGCTACAAGCTACGATATGCGTAGGCTTTAAATAATATAAATATATGATTTGTTCAAAATATAGCGTGTCGTTGGAGTGGACGAGGTGTTGGTGGGCGATGACGACGAGCGCTGAAAGTCTCCCATTATTCGTTCAGTCAACGCCGACGATATTTATACTATCGTATTACATAATAAAGCTCAGCACTCCACTAGTACTGTGGCTCTATCGCGATGGACCCATTCTTAACACCCCCGAATTGGCAAAAAATTCACATTGGTTCATGGAAGAAATAACATGTGTGCCACTGTGCCTGCTTCAAGCTTGTGTGGCCGCCAATTTCGAGATGAATCGATGAAGTTCCCTAGCGTGTTTTATTATTCTACGGTGTTTTGAACAGGTATATCAGATAATCAGATAGATCATCAGGTAATCTTATGTAATATTTGGATATCAATATCACGGGGCGACTGGTAGGGTACTACTAGTACTATTAATATTCTGTCGTTCATTCTACCCCAGCATGAACCCTAAGGATGAGTTCATCGAAGTTGAACATCGTATTCGAGCGCTCACAACCGTCTTGAAAAACTTGAACCATCATGTCACCCCTTCGTCTGGTCCCAAAGACACTCCTTCGTTTCTACTTCACTTGGCCAATCTCCTCACTACTGGTGACAGGAAATGTCATCAGGCGAAGAAAGTGGTTGCCGTTACGGGATTCCTTCGTCCTGAGGGGGCGTCGACGTTGGTCGTCACCCAAAATCCTTTTTCGAAAACTAGCATGAATGACCTACACATCGAAGACGTGTCGAAGTCGGAGAAATCATTTGATGAAATTGTGAATCTGGATCGGTAGGGCCATTATTAACTGCGTTATTGAGCCAATGCTAAATTTTCGAAGCGACGACAACGTCGTCCTCAGTGAATATATGTCTGATTTATGGGCTGCTTTAACATACTATCAGTCACATCCCCGATGCTATACTGATCTTCACATCTTCGTCGTGTATCGCAGCTATCGGAAGCTCTTCCAGCGTGTTAGGCAAGACACGAAAACGTGGAAGGTGCATGTAGCCGAGAAAATCATCGCTTGGACTCCCCGACCGAATGAGCTCAGTAATAAGGGCCCACGGTGGTTCAGGATTCCTGACTGGTTGACCTCTTTGAAGGATAAGATCCCGCCTGAGCGACTTCAGATAATGAAGACTCGGGAAGGGAAAGGGAAAGTTGTGGAGGTTGAGTTCTCGAGTGCGACAGTAGGCTTCTGGGCTTGGTTACTTGGCGATTCGTTGTTGAAGCTAGAAGACGCCGTGGAGAGGGCTGAAAAGAAGATCAAGAATGATACCCATGGTTTCAAGAAAGATTTGGTTACGATCACCACCTGGTGTTATGTTCTTCATTGTTATGTGAACTGGAGTGCACACATTGTGGAGACTCTCCTGACACGGACATCGCTTGCCAATGTGTTCACCCTGCCCACAACTGTTCAATGTGTGTTTCCATCTTTTTAGGTTTTTGCTTCTGACATAATTTTTGTGTCTGCCACAGGTAATACTAAGGGTGTCAATGATGACAATGCCAGTGACTCGGATGTGGATGATACGGATGATGATGACAACACTGATGATGGTAGAATGCTCTTTATTGAATGATTTGTCACTGAAACCTCCATCAGATTTGGCTGACATGTCACGCGAAACCAATGAATCTGATGGACATCTTGTCCTGCGCCATTTGAGAGCTATGCTCGCATGGAGTACGGCTCTTGATTCACTTACCTCTCACAAACATCTCTCTATAATAACCGGCAAGCTGGACATTGGTCTCGTTCATGTCCCTTATCCAGGTGATAATATGACTGGAATAGATGTCATCACTGCCGATTTTTTCAAAAGATTTCCACTTCGCTCAGCCGAGCGTTTTAGAGATCAAGATACGACTAATCTGGAGACGGGTTGGAAACCTAAATTTACTGGCGCTACACATGCCGAGGCTACACTGATGGGTCTTCTCAGATATTTCTCGGAACCCAATCCCTCAAATCGCGTTGATTATTGGAATGTGCTTCAAGATTCAACAGTGGCTGATCGTATGGAAGCCTTAATTGGACCAGTAGGTCCCATACTATTCATATTATTTCTGCTTACGGGTGTGGTCACGGTACGCTAGGCTTCAATGGCGACCAATACATTCATCGGTGTTGGGAAGAAGTGTTGTTGGTGTTGTAGCGCCCTTGGTTCAATCCTATCACAACACGATCATATCTCCATCAATCTGCCCGGTTCGCATGGTGTTGTGTATCCATGGAGTCCTCCACGTGTTGGATTGGACCTCAGTGTTTTGCGGATTTTGGAAGAACAGCTGTGGACTGAACTGCACGCAGCAATCAAAACAGCTGAATTTGGAGTTCCATTATCTCGACAAAGTTCTGGCACCAGCAGTGTCGACGAAGATGCACCAAAGATATTCCATTATAGCTTTTAAGGATACGAGTACGACTTTGAGTCACAGGGCAAGATCTGAGCCTATGTAGCTGAGCAGTATTATCTCTAGGCTTTATATAAGTGGTTTCCCGCTCGTCAATGTCTCATGGTCCCTTCTCTTACCCGACAAAGCTTTGATGAAGCCGGTTGGGCAAGCGTAAGAATTTCACTGACCTTCGATGTCCAAATTGATCTCCTATTTAATTCACCACCTGCGGCTTCCCATTATAACAAGGACAAACAATCGCTCCTAGTCTCCGATCCTGAGTCAAAACATCCGACTCAAACCATGGATTACGTGGAACCGCCAAACAGCAATTTGGTACGTGGATCTAGGCTAGATGAGCTCCATTTCACAATGACCATCCTATAGATCTGCTGTATTTGCCAGTGAGCCACTTACTTGACATGACTCGGAGTCCGTTAAACATAGTATCATCTAGTGCTCCATTCACAAGTCCAACGACCGCTCGGACATGCTTACACACTTTCTGTTATGACTGCATCACAGTAGCTGTAAAACATTCCCCTCAATGTCCCATTGACCGATCCTCACTCTCAATCGACGATCTATCGCCGGCACATCCAATCGTGAAGCACGTGAGTGGGATTACTTAGCAGCGACATGCAGGCGGACTCGTTGATACATGCCATCTCAGCTTGTGGACGAGCTCATTATAGAATGCCCCAATCGAACATCGGGATGCATACAGACATTCCAGAGGCAATTATTATCCGCTCACATAAAGGACGCTTGCCAATACGTTGAGATCCCATGTTCTGAGGAGCAGTGCGACAAGATGATTTTTCGCAAGGATGTCGGTAAGCATAAGGACACTTGCGTGCACCGCTCAACCCAGTGCGAAGGCTGTGGTACGACCGTCAAGCATAGCGATCTAAGTGTATGAGCGTCGTGATGATTCAGTCAAACTCTACTGACAGATCGTGGACAGACCCACAACTCGGAATGTCCCTCCAAGTCTGCAACTTGTGGTTATTGCGATAAGGAGTTCCCGAGGTCGCAGGCGCAAGCACACAAGGCGTCCTGTCTAGACTATGAAGTTCCATGCATGCATGCCAATAACGGCTGTCCCTGGATTGGTCCCCGACGTCAGCTATCTGATAAACATATCCGTTCTTGTCCATACGAATCCATCAAAGGATTCTTCTCTGTCAACAGCGCTCAGATGTCAGCGCTGAGTACAGAGAACACCGCTCTCAAGCAAAGGACCCAGGCGCTTGAATCCGTTGTTCAGACGATGCAAAGAGAGATGCAAGCATTTAGAAACATTCTCGGTCCGTGGTACCAATCAAATACTCATGGACGGGCGCCATCCGTCGTGGCTCCATTAATTAACGCCTTTGATCAATCTACACTCTCGGCTCCCCCCGGGCCTTCTTCCTCTAGAAATACAACTCCCCTATTTCCTTCTGCAGAGCAAGGAGAATTCGTCTTTCCCGCGGATCATCATCGCGAAGTCGATATGCTCGCTCTGTACTTCCCACTGCCTCCAGAACAGCACACTGTGCCAGAGTCACACAACCATTCTCAGTCACGCGGGTCCTTCGGTGGGATGGTAGATCCACACATGTCGCAGAGGGGACTCCCAATAACCCCCGTCGCACCACTGAACCTCAGCACCACCCTCGAAGGCACCCTCAGTGGCTTGCGTGACTCCGTCGCTGCCGTATCCGCATCCGTCGACTCCCTTGCGCGGCGAAACAACATCGCGCTCACGAACGAGAGCATGCGCACTAATGAGGAACTTGGTTCCCTCAGATACGCCGTTCACGGCATACGGCTCCAGGTGTGTTTGTGTCCTTGTCTTATCGTACCCTGTCGCGCGCCGGTCTGATGACGTCTTGGCACCAGCTTCACCATCTGATGATGGACAGGAATGCCCAGGTGACAGGGCGAGCAGGGGAGCCGCCTCCGTCTCTGCCCGGTCAGCAGATCTTCCATCCCCCAATGATGACACCTCCGTTCCCTGGGGCACCCGGAACGAAACTCTGAGTCGTTTACGTCTAGTTTTTCTCTGTCCAATCTCTCATGCCATCTACCATACCGTATGGCTTATCAATATGCTAGCTCTGATTGGCAGCCGAGTTGTCGTCCTCTGAAGATTGGCAGGGCCCCGTCTCGGCCCGTTTCTGCGAATGGTGTCCAAGTTGCCTGTCAGAGTGGCTCACTGAGTGGGCGCGCACTTGGCAATCAATTTTTTCAGCCGTAACACGTCGCGGTAGATTGCATTAAAAACTAGGTACATAAGTTATCGTAACAGGGAGCACCCAGAAGGTCGCCCTCAACAGAAAATATGATGGGATAAAGATGGTATTGGATGAGTGAGACTGGAGAAAGGACGAGGGACAGGAACCCTGAGCTTCGAAACGGCATGACTACTAACGATAACGATGAGTGGCATGTAAGCAATGGACGAGTGCAAGGTGCGACGCGCGGGTTCAGCGATTGAAAGGGAAATAAAGCACAAGATGGAAAACACGACAAGAACGACAGGGCTTAAATGAAGAAGACAAGAAAAACAAGACCAAATTAGTTTTGCAAGCGAGTGAGTAATTATGGGACGGCAGTGAGTAAGGACAGTAGATTATGGTACATGCGTGTATGCATGAACGGCCGGAAGGGTATGGATAGCACGAGGCAAGCATGCAGGCTTAGTTGTACGTGCCAAAGTGTTCCTCACCGTGCCCTGTGCTATTCGCAGGCGGCGCAGTAAAGGCATAGTCAGCAGAGTGTTGTACATAGGAACTCATTCCACCCCCAACTGCAACGTTAGCATGCGGCGGAAAGCTGCCCTCTGGTGGGTACTGCAACCCAGGCTGAGCATACGAGGCTTCTGTGGGAGAAAACGTGCCATCACGGGAGAATGGGGGCGACACATAGTTCCCAGTGTGAGAGTATCGACTTGACTCGGGATTAAAATGGTATGTGTTCGACGAAGGCGCACTGTCTACGGGAGGTGGATATGAAGAATTGGATTCGAGGGTGTTCTGAATATGACTGCGCGTTATTCCTTGAAGCGCGGGTATACTGGGCCGACGGCTGGACGCTGCAGACTCCGTGGGGCTCAGATAGGTATTGGAGTTGGACTCGGGCGAGACCTGGAATGAGACATATCAATATCTCGTCAAAATCGTCTCAAGGAGACGCACAGAGGTGTAGCCAAACGCATTGTCGCTCGTTCGCAGACCAAAGGGGCCAGGGTCCTTACCATGCGTCATGTGTGGACTTCCCGTTGGGGAAACGGTAGAAGCAGGAGATGCGTATCCACGCTCCTGCGACAATAGATGCTCACGGTGTGGATAGGGCAACGAAGTCGCGGCCTTCAGGTGAGCCTCGTTGATCGAGCCTTGGCTGGACCGCATGTTTAGACCGGACATGCGAGTCTCGAGGAGAGAATTAGATGCACTGTTGTACACGTAATAACATCAAGGGACGAGCACTAAGAACGATAAACACGCAGCTCACCAAGACCCTCTCCGGACATGTGGATCATACGCTATATGATCGATACCAACACAACTGCTAACATCCGAGTAAATGGCACTCGTCGCGCTCGTGTCGCTCCCACAAGCACTTGCAATCGAGCCGAATCTAGATAGACCAATGGAACTAGCCGAGTCCTCCGTGTCCTGGTCTGTGTCATTACGGGGAAACGCCCAGCTATGCAGGTTAGGCGAATCTGCGTCCGGGGAGGCATGAGGCGGCGAAACGGATGACGGTGCGCCAAACTGGAAGTCGGGCTTCGGCAGAGGTCCAGGGATGGGGGAGGGAAGTGCCCGGGAGCTGGTTGCAAAAGGGTGCTCGAGACGGCGCGGCATGTGGGAATTTGGAGGGACTTCCTGTCCATTAGGGAATGGAGATGACTGTATTGGTGCAAATACATGGGGTTCGGATGCCCGATGAGCAAGGGGAGGGCGAGGGTAAGGGTTGTAAGAAGAGGACGAAGACCCATAGCTTGCGGTTCGGATGCTTGGCCCAGCCAGCCCGGAAGGGGGCCGTTGGGAAGACCCTGCATGTGACCTGTGGAAGATCGCGTCGTTCTTCTCCTTCGCGACGCGTGCAAATGGATGGTGCAAGAGCCTGAGGAAGTTCACGTCCATGGACTTACGGCGGTCTGGGAAGGGTGTGGGAGGGTGGCTCGGGTCTGGCATGGACATGTTGATTGGGAGAGAACCTCTGCGGCTGTTCAGAAGGTCGTTGTTATCCTGCCAAGTGACTTGAAGCGATGGGTGACGGAGATGAGGAGAAGTCTGGGCAGGAGTAGATGGGTTACTGTGCCATGGAAGTGGAGGCTGCGGAGGAACAGCTAGCTTCGTAAGAGGACTTGACTCCAGCTCCACCGGGTGCGGTTCTAGTGATTGAGGGTCATCTTGATCTGCAGGGTGCGTGGGTTTTTCCGTGGGTGTGGAAGAATGGGACGAGTCGTCGGGAGACGGCTCCCTGGGAGACTGTGATTTTTGGGGAGAATGAGCATCTAGGGAGTCGAGTTGGGAACTGTCGAGAACACGCTTTCGTAGAGCCTTGTCCTTTGCACGTCTAGAGAGAGGGAGAGAGAAAGAAATATTAGGCGTCGAGAGGAGTTGAAAAGTGATGTACTACCTGTTTTGAAACCACACCTGGGGTTGACACGCGAGGTGATCGTCAGGACGCGAGAAATTGACGTCAAATGAAGTCAAGCGCACCTGGACCGCACGAGGGAGCATATCAAGCTCTGCTGCTAGCTTTTTGCGGAGGGCAGCATTGGGCTTTGTGTCTTTGCGGAAGGTTTCCTCTAATACTTTGAGCTGAGAGCGTGAGGTGCGTTTTCTGTGCTTGACCTCGTTTGGTATGTAGGGAAAAAAGGTCCTGAAGTCGACGGAGGTGGGGTCTAGTACTCCAGGGGGGAGCAAGGAGGGAATACAAGTTGAAGGATACCTCGAATGGTGGTCCATGGGATGGTGGTGGTGGTGGTGAGGATGAACGCGATACAAGGTAGAAGAAGGGTTTAGTGGAACTGTGTGGGAGGGAGAGAAAGGAACGTGAGCCTTGGCGGCCATGTCAGGGTCTTTACGTCTGTCGATCGATTTTCCACTTGGCTATCCCATAAGATAGGCGGGGTGAGTTCAAGTTGGGGTATAACTTGAAGTTACCGCTCGTCATGAATGAGTTTGGCAGATGTCACCTCCTACAGGGTTGCATCAGGAACTGCTATCATACCGCGGACAAACCCTGCTCATATAACGGTGATATTACCAACATGTATAACTGACTATGTAATATGTATCGACTGTATCGTGTTAGCATAATGTGCGTCTCATATAGATATCGTGCGCTGTGCGCTAAAGCAAGCCTGGGTCGGGTAATATGTTATACTCGCAAACAATGTCCCAAAAAAAATCATACAACCAAAAAAAAATCACATCCTCGTTTCTTCATCAAACGCTGACGTCCATAGCATCGCAGTCTTCGCCCGCCACCACGGACCGTCCGAGGATCTCCTCCAGGAACATGCTCGGCACACCTGCAAGAGGGGATGCAGCGAATACTGACTTGCCCCCCTGTTTGCATTCCTCGTACGTGCGCTCCATCGCAGCACGCGCCTTACTCACAACAGGGTGCGCGCAAACCGTCTGCACGTCGATTCGCCTAGCAGGATCCATCCGCATCATGCTCTTAATCAACGAGAACAGCTCCGGGCTCCCGTCTAGGTCCATCTGGCTGAAATCTTCTTGACGCAGTCGATGCCACCCATCTCCCCTGCACAAAGTTTTAAATAACACCTTCCAAAAGAAGCATGTTGCTACCCACTGATCAGGAACCACAATATTGGTGGCTGTTTCTAGCATCGTCATCCCAAGACTACAGAAGCAGGAAAAAAAAACATTCAGGGTTCAGCATACCCACATACATATATGAATCCACACACCTGAAGACATCAGCAGCCTTGCCGTACATGCCCTGTAAGAGCTCACGTGCGAGGTATAGTTTGTCTCCCTCGCGCTCGAACGCGCCTCCAGGACGAGGCCACACAGACGCCATCCCGAAGTCTCCGATCTTGAACCGCCCCTCGCGAGTAAGGAATATATTGGCCGGTTTTAGGTCAAGATGGATAATCCCTGCTTCATGGATAAAGCGCAGACCCTGCAGGCACATAGCTATCAGTATCATTCTCTAAACCTACTAGCTCATGTCAAGCAGGAAGCGAAAATGCGGATGCAAACAGCTGACGAATATCTCCAGCACATGATTGGATCAAAAGAATGTATATGCAAGGGAAGCGAGAAGGGAAGGGAATGACAAGAAAAAAATTAGGTTCCCAAAACTGAGGTGGTACTCACGTTACTCAAATCCACCATAATCTTCCATACCCTTGCCTCGTCCAGGCGTGGGAACTTTCGTCCATACTCCCACAAAAACCTCGCAAAGTTACCTAGCTCACAGAGCTCCGTGCGTATGAACAATGAATCTTCCTGTTCCCAACTATCCACATATGTGAGGACGTTAGGGTGCGCGCCTTGTATTGACAGATGCTCCAGTATGTCCACTTCTTCCCGTAGTCGCAACCTGTCACGTCGCATATCAGATAAGGACAAATGAATAATTGAATTGAACTCACCGATGTCGAGGACCCTCGAATGGCTTCGAGCGCTTGACAGCCCATACCTTGTCCTCGCGCCCATGCTTAGCGCGCACTTTCATTACTCTTCCAAATTCCCCGCTTCCCACTTGCTCAACTTCAACGAACTCCTTCTCAAAACGTCCTGCGTCAGAGGTGGTCCTCATGTGCTCTACAACGGACATCTTCCGTGTCCGTGGTCCAAGCGGCGAATGTGAATGAGTGGCCATCGATTTCGAAGGCACATGCCGCGCGATCGTCGGCGAGTTTAGTGAGACCCCAGAGCTATTTGAGCTCGAGCGGGAGCCATTGCTGTCTACAGTTAACGTCCGCGGAACAGGTACCGGCCACTCTACATCATGCAATAAAATGAGACGTCAAGATCTATGAATGCAAAATCCGGCGCACCTTTGAAATTAATGTTTCGCCGTGTAGGCGTGCCCACTGCGCTTTCCCCACTCGAGAACGCTCCGCTGCTACTTCGGCGCATAAGCCATCTCTCAGCAGGGCGCCCAAGCCCGAGGCCCATATACTGTTTCCTTGAACTGGGACTCGTAGCATCCTCGTCCTCTTCAGTATCCGATCCAGCACCCTTGTTCATCCAAGCACCACCCTTCCCAAGTGATGCCGGGAATGCAGCAGGTAAACTCTTCCGCGGCATCTTCTTGTTCCCTTTCACCCTGTCTCCATCCTCGAATGAAAACCCGATCTTCGACGCGACAGCACTCTGCCACGGCCGCCCACCATCATGTCCAAAGTGGCCCTTGAGCTTTTTCACAGGTGTACCCGGTGGTCTCTTGCTCTCAACCGCAGAAGGTTTGCCACCTGCCTCGAGGGTACGCAGGATGAAAGCGTCCACGTCGTCCTCATCATGAGGAAAATACTGGTGCAAATGGGATTGAGTGAAGGAATGAAGGTGTGCATCATCGACGCCCGATATTCGTGGCCAGCCTGACTGTGCACTTGGCAGGATCCCAGGTGTGACCAAATCGTCTGCATTGTCGTTGTCCGAGTAAAGAGAGCTAGAACTCGTGCTCAGTGTTGAATTCCGCGCGGGGATGGACTCATCGTCGCTCAGGACAACGCCAGAATCGCGTTGTTTATACTTAGATGGCAACAACATTTCCTTGCCATTTTGTGACCTTGGAGAAGGCGTACCCTCTGTAACGTTGAATACGAACGAAGTTTCGGGCGGGCCATCAAACAACATATCCTCGTCATCCGAATAGACTGTCCCTGGGCCTTCATTCAGAGGTGATGTTTGAGGTGAGGGTGTGTCCAAACCCGACCGCATCATCCATGGCGTTCGGTTAACTGAAAGGCTAGCTGTGCCTGGACCTGCATAGCTATGCCGGTTAGACGTGGACGCTCGAGACTGCGTGGGCAGACAGAGGACGGAGCTGACAGATGAATTTGTGCGTGTGCGTGGACGCTGCGCAGACTGCGGAATGGAGGGACCAAAGAAATGAGAAGCTGAGCTGTTAGATGCAAGGCGGTTAAATGGACGGACACGAGGTTGAGACTGGGAACCTGAACGGGAGGGGGAGTGGGAAAGGAAAGGGTTGGGGCCACTGGAACCTGGAACCCGTCTGGATGGCATGGGAGTTGGCGAACGAAA
>Ga0153978_1000013_pt1 | contig 34534 bp, 6 predicted proteins | sample TSGA062MetaG_FD_104749 | JGI IMG/M metagenome (GOLD analysis project Ga0153978, IMG submission 104749) | Attine ant fungus gardens microbial communities from Georgia, USA - TSGA062 MetaG | ecosystem: Host-associated > Fungi > Mycelium > Unclassified | place: USA: Georgia, Yuchi Wildlife...
TAGTTCCCAATCCAGTAGAGATCTCTATATTGATATGACAATCAAAGAGAAAAAAAAGCTGAGAACAGTAAGGGACTATATATTGATTAGTATACCTGGTCCTATTACATTCAAATACCAAGCTATTATCAGGCCTAGCATAAAGTGGATAACTATCCTCAGTCTAGTCTGTTCTCTTTTTATAGTCTTTGGGAAAGTGTTTACTATATTGTCTATTGACTATATACTTACTTGGCTTGGGGATTATCAGTACTACATGGACCATACAACATGTACTTGGTAACTTTTACATAGGGAAGTAGTTGAAGCTAAGGATCAGAAAGCTGGGCTGAAATCATAGAGTTGATATAATAGGAATTTTGAATACAATCTTAAGATTGTAAAAGATAAGCAAATGGATATGAAAGAGACCTTTTTTCTAAAACTCAATATTATAAATATAAGCTACAGAAGTACCAAAGAAACTACTGTCAATGAGTTTAAGAAGTGTTTTCTTCTTCTACTCAAAAATCTATAATATAATGTCAGGATAATCAGTGATTGTCTGTCCAAGAAAAAGACTCTGAACAATTTCTGGTCACTTGGGATTGGCAGTTTCTCTATCATGTCTATCATATATAGTAACATCCTATAGTCTTTGGTAAAGCTCAGATCTGAGAATGTTTTAATATATTCTAGTCCAGTTCAGTCTCTTCTGTTCATAGTTTATTCATGTATCAACAGCAAACTGCTGGAATAACTTTTTACTATAAAAGAAAGGTAGCTGAGGATCTTCTTTAATATGAAGACAATAAGCATAGTAGCATCTATCAAAAACTACCTGTGAGTAGGCCTATTCTTCTTTATTTCTCTGTCTTTCATTTTCCTTTCATTCTCTCAGTTGAGTACCATGGATTGGAATTCTTGGATGCCATTCATTCTCTTCCTTTGGAAATAACAAAACATAATGGAGAGCAGCATATAAAGGACTGTTTTGGCTGATTTATTCAAGTCATTCTCCTCTTGTCTGTAATACCACATCTCTATTATCCATTGTATAATAAACTTCTTTCTCTGGAATGATAACTGCAATCTCTTCAATAGTAGGTAGATTATAAGTTCTTGGATCATGCTGTAAATCAACATATAGCCTAATTCTAATTTCTTGTTGTTTATCAACTGGTTTTTTTCTAATAAGTTTATAAGCATAACAATATTGATCTATATATAGATGGGTATCTAGGAGCATTGTCTGAATGTCATCTATTACTATAGAATCAAGGTTTCTGTTATCGTTCCTTCTAATATTCAACTGTTCTGCTGTGTTCAAGATATAGATTTATGCATAAACAGGATCATAATCACCATAAGAGAAGAAAGTATCTGTAAGATGATACAGTTTACCTTGGATCTTGAAATAGTAAAGACTTGACTGTCTAGTAACAAAGTTGTTGATTTTCACTTCTACTGAAGTTATTGTAAATACTGTTGAATATTGTTACTAGTTAGAGCTTGCAGAGATGGCAGCTAGATTTGTTCTTGTAAATAACATATTCCAAACTTGGGATAATTGACCTATAAAGATATAAGTTTTTTACAGTCAAAGTAAAGAGTATAACAGTGAGGACAGATAATAGACAACATGCCCAAGTTAATATACTGTATATCAGCCTTTAGAAATGGTTAGCTAGCAAATAAATAATATGTAGGCTGAAAAACAAATAGTAGAATGTCATCTTCAATAATGGCTTCTTGGTTATAGTTGAACTCTTGAGTATATAGAGTTTTAGTATAGAAAAACTATTATACCTAAATTATATATTCTTGAATATTTTCATTTTCAATATTTTATAATATCTAGTTAAAACCTATTAAGTAGCAGTACTTAAATTACTCATAACTTTTACGAGATTTTTCTGTATGTTTCTGTCTATATATAGATCTCCAGCACCCTCTCTCTGTTACTTTTTATAATCAAGAGCATCTACATTTTTATTTCTCCATTTTTCCATTATTTAGTTGATTTGAATCTCTTCTATCTGTCTTTGTCTCTCTGCTTCTACTACTATGATTTATGCTCTAGGTTCCTAAGTTGTTTTTTGTTACTGTTCAGTAAGTTAATGTCTGTATAAATCAAGTTTTGTAGAATATATGCAGAAGTCAAGTGAAATTTTTTTTTTTTTTCTATTTAAAACAGAAGCTGGAAGGATATAATAGAGATTTTGCTATGCTTGCTCCTCAGTCCTTCTCTTTTTATGTTCTAATTCAATATAATCTATCTCTTACAACTGTCTTGTTGTTTTACTTATAATTACTCTAAGAATAAAGGTATAGTATTACTTTTAAAAAGAAGATCTCTACTCTAAATAACTTTTTTAATGAACAGCTGTTATTTCTTTATATATAAAGATCATAATAGATCCCGAGCACTAGGTTACTAATAGAAAAATATACAAGTATACTGCTATAGCACTACTCAAGGAAACAGTCTATCTAAGAGAATAGACCTGAGCTTAGTTATACCAACTACACTCTACACTATAGCTATAGAGTACTATTCCCTTTACATCTAGGACCTGGTATTTAGTCAAGGTATAGAGAGAGTAAAGGAGTAAAAGAGCAAAGAGGAGAGATAAAGAATAGTAATCAAAAACAAAGAAGTCAATAAGCTAATACTATCACAGTATATTTGTATATATTTGCTTTCTTTCTATATATCCAATTTGGGTTGAATATGAAAAGAGGAGGGTTTTGATGATTAAATTTATCTTTTTAATTCTATTAAAATAAGAAGAAAAAAAAGAAAGTCAATTATAATTTTTGAAAATTTTTTATGAATTTATCTAAATTTTGTAGAATTTTTGAGTAAATTAAGTAAATTTGAGTAAAAAGAGAAAGTGTAGAAACAATTACCTAAAAATTTGACTAAGCCCTATCCTTTTATATTCAGTTTTGTATACTCTCTTGAATAGTTACAAAAAGTTTAAAAATTTTTGGAAGTTCTTTTTTTCTTTACTTTTTCTTAGTATAAAACATCTGTTATTTTTTCTTTTCTACTAAAAACTAGTGTTCTTACTATTCTTTTATTTTTATTTTGATAGAATTTTATTTATTTGTTTTTTTTAATTAAGTATCTCTTTTTTTGTTTTTTTGTTGCTTTTTTTTCAAATGGCTTTAGTATTTTTCCTCATGGTTTAATTTATTTCTACTTTTTTTCATATGTAAAGTTGAGGTTGTAGTTTCTATTTAAACTAGTCTTGACCTTGTTCTTGTTTTTATTCTGCTTTTTTTTGTTTTTACTATCAGTTCTATTGTTCTTGGGATTGCTTATAATGTTTATTTTAAGCTCTCTGATACTATATCCAATATCTTTTATTGTAGCTAGTGTTATTCTTGTAAAGTTACCTAGATTATCTTTAGTCTAATACTGTTGCTCTTAGTTAGGCTAATTATGTTTAAATCTTAAGTAAGACTAAACATTTCTTTAAAACCTTTTAGATAGTAATACTGGAAATAACTCTAATAAGAAATATAAAGTAAAGATTATAATATATACTTCTTTTAACAATATTGCTAAGAATTTTTTTTCATAGATATATGTTAGTCTATACTCTTCTATATAACTTCTTTATTAAACTTCATTTTCTATAGATGTTAATGACTCTGGTAGTCCTTTCAAGACTCTAGTAGTAGCTGCTCTTCTACTACTACTACTACCTTTATTTAACCCCAACTTTTTCTATTTTTTTTTCCCTATAACTGCTATTATAGTTAAAATGAATATTTAAAATAAATTGTCTACTACTAATACTTATTTCTTTGGTCCTTAGGCTATCTTTTCCAGTACTGGTAAGTTTCTAGACTCACTCAATGTCATCTCTTGCACCAGTTCTAGAGCTGACAAATATGTTTACTCTAGAAAATGCTTGCATGCTTGTTACACTATCAGATGCTTCTCCAGGAATGTTTCTGCTATTGAAAACTCTAAGAAAGTATCTTCTAAGCTCTTTTTTACCTTTGAAAAAAAGGTTAGTTCTGGTCCTAGAATATCTACTATCTCAAGAGTTACTATAAGCAAGCTTTTTTACAAAGTTGTCCCTCTTTAGCTCTTTGCTACTCTCTTTCCTAAAGGGAGAACACATTTTATGAATTAGAATGACTAGGTTGTTTCTGAGTAGAAATATTATCTTTGGGGTGGCCTTTGCTCTCTAGACTCCTATGTCAATTAGTTGAATACCTCATAGTATATACTATGGAATGGCTGAGTTATTTTCCCAGGTAAGAGATGGTAGTATAGGGTTAGGTACCTATGATGTGATAAGTAACTATAATATACTAGTTATCCATAATAGCAACAACTTATCTTAGGTATTACAACTAGTAATAAGTGATATTGTCACATATGATTATGATTTCTAGAATAGTAACTATTGTATCATATTTCTTTTAGGTTACCCTAGTTATTTAGAGACTGGTGCTAGAGTTCTTACTTTGTTTGTATTGTATATTACATATTTTATTCAGAAACATACTATTGAGAGCTATTTTATTAAACAATTTTTTTCTATTATAGGAGCAGATTCTATTATATAGTATTTGTTCCAAGCTATATCAGTAGTAGGATAGGATCACTGTAAGATTTTATCTCAAGCTGACACTCTGTCTCTTGTAAAAACAATAAAAACCCTTTATAGTTCTAATTCATCTTAGGAGTTATCTCTGGATATGAAGATAGTGGTTGATAAACTACTAGTAGTAAAGAAAGCTTTCTTTACTACTATAACTAACAAAAAGGACAAGGGCAAAGAAAGGCTCTCTCCTTTTACTAACACTTTTGCACTTTCTCAAAAGGTACCACTACCAGCAATGGTAGTCTTAAAAGCACTATTTCTTTCTTAGCCAGCTAAGATAGTTACTGTTAAGCCTACTCCTACAAAGGTGACTACCATCCCTTAGGTATTTAAGCAAGTATTTAAGTTTTTTGCCCAAATGGTATATAGTGGAAACTTCCAGTCCATCCCAAGGTTTATCCCAGCTTTTGTTCATCCAGAGTATAAGAACCTTCTTTGTTTCTGTGATATATTCTCTGATCTTCCTATAAAGAAGGTTTTAGCTATGTATTAGTCTGAATTTGATATAAGTGCTTTTTCTAACAAAAAAGATGTTATTTATTCTGCTATTTTAAGAGTATCTAAAATGATAATATATAGACCTATAAGATATTAAGTGTTTGATTTTACTCAGTGCTCTTATTGTAGAGATTGTTGTAGCTAATGTTAGTACTGTAGTTAAGTTTTAAAATAGGAGCTTAGTTGAGGCTCACTCCAAGTTAAAAGTTGAGTCAGTATATAAGACATGGAATAGTGTCTCCATATCTACCAACTTTGTTACATTAGCAATAGAGCTAGAGATTATCAAGCAGTAGCTTAAGAAAGTTACTAGCTTAACTGCTAGTACTGTGGTAGAGCCTTATCTATTACAGTCCAGGTTGTTTTTGAAGATCTTAGATGTTTCTTATTGAGATAACAACTCTTCTCTTTTTATTACATAGACTCAAGTTAAAGCTGTTATTACTAATACAATGTAAGACACATGACTAGCAACTATCTTTTTCAAATCTTAAATACATATATTAAGTATTCTAAATCCATAATACTGGATATATTGAACAAGTTGTCAAATTTATAGAGATTAATTTTGAAAAAAAGCATGTCATTAGTCAGATATAACTAATTGATAATTATAACAAGTATATAACATGTACATCTACTTCTTGTTTAGTTCATCACTGTCACTATTACTTTTTTTCTGCTTTTTTTCAAATATAAACTCTATCTCTACTTTATGTTAAAGAAATCTTGTAGACTTTTTTGGCTATTTCTTTTTATAGATATTACTAGTCTCCAACATCTTATACTCTGTCTACTATTTTTTAACTGCTTCTTTATGATTTTTTTAACCTCCTATCAAATTTCTATCATAGCCTTGATATTCTTTTTCAGGGCTTGTAACTGGTGGTTTTTTTTTTTAAGTCTGTTGCTGCTCTCTGTACTCTTTTTGTTGCTTTATTACTTTACCAAACTAATTAAAAGTCAGTACAATCCCTTTTCTATTAAATAAGATAAAACAATCATTCTTTTTTCTGTTCTTTTTCAATTAAAATAACTCATTCAACTTTTTTAGGATCATATACTAAAGAACCAGTTAGGCATTTGCTTACTCTATTATTATTTGCATAACAATAACAATATTATAAATACAGCATAAACTTTCTTGTAAGTTCTAACAATGAGTTTTCCAGTCTTATTTACTAACATATTTTGTTGCTTTATCAAAACAAAAATTCTAATCTAGTTGAAGAAAAGTAAAGAGATTATCAATAATAAAGGCCAAAATAAACTAATTTGCATCTGTTAAGATAAGCTTGGCTTTTGAGAGTAGAAGAAACCTAGTTAAGGTTAACATTATTACAAAATGTATTGATCAAACTTGTTTTGAGGATATATACAAGCTAGGATTAATATTAGGGTCTGAAATATAACAGTAGTTATGTATTGAGGTTATAGAACACTCTTCTGGTAAAGTATGTATACTTTCTTTGATATCAAATAATATTACTAAGTAAATTCTGTGAGTAGCAATAATAGTACATATAGAACTTGGCTGTAGAAAAAAAAAAGATCCTTGAATAGAATGAGAGATACTTGGTATCATTTTCTATAGAGTGATAATATTATGGTTGAAGAACTAGATTTCTATTCAGAAGAAAACTATAAGAATAGTATTGCAATCAAAAATACAAAGATATACTTGACTAAAGACTCTAGTAAATTACTGATTTCTTTTTTCTAGACTATTTTTATTTTTCCAAAACATGTTATATCAAGACCTTGAAAAACATAAATACAATGAGAAAGATAGGCTAGTAGAATAATGTTATAGACATAGATAAACTAAATAACCTCTATAGTGTAGTATAAACTATGTTTATTAAAAAAGAGAATACAAGACTGATTATTAGTTTTCTTCTCAGTGTATTTATTAAATATTTTTTCAATCCACTCTTGTATATGTTTACTATCAGTTTATTTATCTAGAGAATAAAAAATACTAAAGATACAGATAAGTAGTTGTATAATATCCTTATATTATAAAAGCAACATATACAGTATTTAAAATATTATTATCACCCTATTTAGTCATAAAATTATAACTCTTAAAAATAATCAAAAAAGGTAAGAAAAATCCATCTGCATATATAGTAACTAGAGCTATGACATTTTTACAATCTTTACTTCTTTGCTTATATTGAGTTTTTGTTTTTCATCATTCTACAACTCTGTTTTGTCTCTGATTTATAGATAGAAATCCACTTTTATCCATTGGATACATGTTCTTCAGTAGTATACTAGTCTTTACCACAAATTTTTCTATAAGATTAAACTATCCCTTAACTGCCTCTAGATTAAGAGATATCCTATATTATATATCAAAAGACTTGCTTTAATGAGTTTATAGTTTATTGTGCCAATAGTTTAGAAGATTAAATACCCATTAATATTCTATAAGTTCAAACTTAGTGTTATGCCAGACAGTCTTTTTAGATAAAATACATGATATTTATTACAAGAACTATACTATAACCCAGCTTAAGAAGTGAATGTAACTCTTCAAATACAACCACTAGACATTTAGACTTGGACTTGTATATACTACTCAAGTAGCAAAATAGTAGCTGTGATTACTACTATACCAACCTCATAAAGTCTGTCCAGTCATTTTATATTAAACACAACCTAGATTTTTCCTCTAGAAGTGCTCTCAAGAGCAATCAGAACCTTAGAGAGGCTAGTATCCTCTGACAAAATGACATTATAGCTTAGCAACTGTTTTACTTGATAGATTAGGGTTTAGAGTTACTATCAGATCTTGGCAATTACTTTTGATAACTACTATAATTAGAAATATCAAAGCAGTTCTTTTGAAGGCAATACTGTTAGAATATCTAAAAAGGAGAGAATGTCTAGAAATAAGAAAGAAGATTAGAAGTATTGAAAAATTAGATAGAAAAATCAAAAAAGTTGGAATTGAGAGGATTGATAAAAATATCTTGAGCCATACTTGAAGATTGGATTTGATGAATAGACATAAGAGAAGACTAAATAGAAGGATTAGGAGAAATGAAAAGCACTGGCTATATAATTGAAAGAAGACCCTATCTTATTATTTTACTTCCTGCTATAATAGGCCATTAGAATATTTCTCTTGTTTTCTTATTTGTTGACTCTATAATTTGTAATTCTAATATATACTCTAGTAGTACAAAAGGGCCTAATAACAAGTTATCTCTATTATCTCTTTCTTTTTGTTACTTTAGAGCTCTACTACTATTTTTAAGTAACTGAGTTGTCTGTTTGCTTTTCTTTATAAAAAAACCTATACAAAACATCTCTCAAGAGAATATCTCACTTTGAAAAGAACTTGAACATTCACTTGACTAGGATTTTAACTACTCACTATATGTTTTTAGAGTAGGTTTCCAACTATACAATTAGTTAAAGTAGAGCCTATACAAGAGCATGGAAGTTCTAGACAGTACTGTTGTATTGACAGCAAGCCAGGCTACTAGACTAGTTTGAGAAAAGTAGTATTATAGTATGAGACAAACGTATACCTTTAAAATCTACAATCAATTAGAGTTTTTTTGAGAGAATACCAAAAATAGTATTTTTTTCTAGTTTTCATTAAATCAATCTACTATTCATCTTCACTTGTGAGCTCTCTCTTTTCTGATTTATTTTCTTTGTGCTTACTTGTTTGTATACAACTGTAAAATAGCTTGGAGATTTTGTTTTTTTGACCTGTTATATTACTCTTGTAATCTTTTATATTCCCATTATTGGGTTCTTTTCTGGTCTAAAGAAGAATATTGGAATATTTTTTGGTGTTATTATAATTAAGAGAAAATCCTTAATTAGTAGACTCTACAATGAAATTGACTAAAGTATGCTTTTTAACAGGCAATAATTTTTTTTTGCTAGTATTTGAATCATTTATAAATTACATTTGCTTATTTTTTATATGATTTATAAGTGTCCAATATAGTATATTGAACTACTTGGCAATTGTAGGTTCTCTTTCTTAATCCAATTTTATCTTTTTGATATCTGTCTTATATATGTTAATGACTTGTATCAGTGTATTCTTGTTTCTATAACATTGTTTGATCCTTTTGACATGTTCTAGAAGTATATGGTAGATTATTACAGTAACCAAAGTAAAAAAGATTATGACAAAAGACCACTTTATAGAAATTATATACACAAATTTTATTTGCACTTCTTTTGTATATCTAGGACAAAGTTGTTCTAAAAAGTTATAATCATTTTAAAAGTAGACTAATCAGTATAAAATCAATTTACTTTTTTCAACACTCTTTGTTTTAAGAGTACTATTTCATATCTAGATGCCTGGAGAACTTCCTTCAACCATTTTTTATACTAAGGTCATTATTTCTTTTCTCTTAAAGGTAGTAATTGTAAACCTCTTCAGCCTTTCTATATCAAAGGTAACAGCTGGCTTTCCTTTATTGGTATATTGTATACTAGAATGACTCAAGTTATTCTCAATTATATTTCCATTAGAAAGTTCAGAAAGTGCTTTTTTCTTGTAGAGTACTAGTGTCTATATAACTATTGTCAGATAGAAATATGTTAATATATCTTTGCCAACTGTTGTTAGTTTACTTATACTCCCTTGACCAATCTATTACCATTGGTCAAGAACTTTGTCAAGTTTCTAAAAAAAGCACCCTAGTATATTTGTTTTTGTTTTTTCTGGTAGTCTTGGATAACCTTACAACCTATTCAAATAAAAATTATTTTTACAAGTGAGTTGGTCATTTTATTAGAGATATATCACTATCATACTAGCAACTTTACCATGTTTTTTGGTTTCCTTTATTAGATTTTTGGCTTCTTGGTTGTTTGATGATCTCTGAGTAGTCTTATAATCTATTTATCTCTTTAATAAAGTTTTCAAGTTTTATTTTTAACTATATTCTGGTCCAACTATATAAAGACCAATATTGAATTTGTAAAATTTTGCAAATCTATATTATTTCTAAAACTTCAACCCAAATATTGTGTTTTTAGCTCTACTTTATTTATAAATTATAGTTTTTCTAAAAGCCATTTGCTAAGTTTTCCCATTTTAGAAAATTCTCAAACATTGTTTACAATACTTCTTGAATTTATCTCAAGAAAATTCTTTAATACTAGTATAAAATGAAACAAAATTATCTTTTTGTATGTTATACTTTTTCTTAGTTAATTTTTTTCTTATACTTTTTTATAGAACTAGCTAATATTTAAGCTTTGATTTAAGTACTTTAATCTATGATATAATTTTTCCAGTCTTTGAATTTACAACAAAATTTCTAGTCTTTTTTATTGTCTTCAGCTTCAAATATTCCTTTACAGCCCTTCCAGTTTGTTTTGCCAGTCTAATATAATCCTAGATTTGTCTATTCTACTTTAGTTCTACTACTACCTATGTTGTTTACTCAAACATACTCTTATTTTCCTTTACAGTCCTTTCTATCATTTTTATTTTTAAATATTTCTATTCAATCTTTTTAGCTTTCTATGCCAGTAGTTTACTATATCTTTAAGTTTTTTACTCTAGTTCTACTTATTAAACTACCACTTATAACATTAGTCAATCTATATTCTTTTTTCTCTTCCTAGTCTCTTTCAATGCCTTTAGTCCAAAACATTTCAGTAGTATAACATATTCCTGAACTTTTCTATTCTACTCCAGTTCCATTAACTAATCTATTACCAATAACATTAGTAAAATCATACTCTTATTTTTCTAATGGCCATTTTGAGTGGAATTTTACTAAGGCTGAACTTATTGAAGGAAAGTGACCATCTATTCATTAGACTTATGAAGTAAAGAGAGGTTGTAACCAGAAGAATGGATAGAAAAAGGCTTTTTGTTAACAAGAAGAATTCAAATTTATACAACAATGTTTGAAAATTATCCAATGCTCAAGCTATAACTACAAAGTTCTTATACAATCTAGGACTACAAGATCTGAACAAGAAACTTAAATTCAACAAGGATATTTATGTAAAAAACCTCTTCTTTATATCTCTTGTGAAGTTTGGACAATAGTTTATATATGGAAAGATAGAAAATACTTTGTACAAGATAGTTTTTATAATTATACTTTCTCTTTTGTTAATATTTATTTAAATCCTGATAAAGAGACTCAGTTTGATAAAATGATACTTAACTATTCTAATATTGGTCTTTTTAGTTTACAACTAGATTTTTTTTTTTTGTTCAAAAATTTATAACACAGTGCTTGATCATAGTCTATAGCAGACTATTTACAACAAATAGTCTACTTGAGCCTTAGAGACCATAGCTGTCCTATCACTGACAGAAAATACTATTAGTATCAGAAAAGAAATCTAATCTAAGAGAAAAGAGAAAACTAGATATAGGTTGCTTGTAACCAATCTTCAAATAACATATTTAGGTCTAATGACCTATTATGCCTAGAATACAGAGTTAAGAGAAACTGAAAAAGATAAAACTAAGAAACTATCTATAGAAATAAAAAAGAAAAACCAAGAAAGCTTATGAAGGCTTAAGAGCCAAGTGATTCTAGAGAGTAAAGGCAAATGTACTGGAGTACTTTTTCAAGAACTTCACAAAGTCTTTGACTAATAGCAATGGATCAATCAAAAAAGTATAAATAAACCAACAACAGTTGGCAAATATATGTTAATATGTTTCTACCTAGTAATGGTCATATAGATACTAAGTACACTCTACAGGGAAAAAGCACTATTTGAACTCTCTAATAAGAATGTGGTTGAAAATAACTTGAGTTGCCCTGGTATACAATGTGACTGACTCACCAATAAACAAAAGCCAGCTACTACCTTTGGTATAGAAGGGCTGGAGGGGCTTATATATTACTATTTTTGAAGAAAAAGAAGTAACAATCTTGGTATAAGAGATAGTTGAAGGAAGTTCTCTAGATATTTAAACATAAAGTAGTATTCTTAGAACAAAGAGTATTAAAAGAAGTAAATGGATGTCAACTAGTAGCAATCTGAGTGTTGGTAGCATTTTTATATACCAAGAAGTGAAAAGACTATTAGGCTTTACTAGGGCAATCCCAGAAGTCAATAGAATGGTTTGAGTAACTAGTAAAGAAGTCTCTAAGAGCATATACAACTACAAAAGAGTAGGTCTACTCTGATAGACAAAAGTGTCTACTGCTCTTCTAGCCACACTTAGAGAGTTAGTGATGAGTATAATGTACTTAATATCAAAGAAAGTGGTTTTAACAACACTAAACCTAATTGTAAACAACTCTGCATCCAGAGCTGTTGAATAGTCTATAAGTATCTTGGATGATAATATCTGTTCTTCTAGTCTCCAAAAGTGAGCAGTAGATACAGCCTATATATTCCTAGGAGGAATGTCACTTGTGTCAGTAACAATGACAAGTATAAAAGGATCAGTAGAAGCTTTATGATAAAGACAGTCAAAAGACTGAAAATGAGCCTTAATAGTGCTTTTCTTAGAACAATCACAAGAATAAAAAGAGACATGATTAGAAAAGCTGTCTAACAACCTGTATCCTGGGCAAGCTTTAGAATAGAGTGGATTAAAGCATTTTATAAGATTAAGTAATGATACTTCAGAGAGCTTTTCAACCAAGTGTACTAGATGTCAGTGAGAAGAGCTAGTAACTGTGAATAAGGGTGTATACTCTTTGAGTTACAAATACTAAGAAGAGATATTAGTGTATATTGAGAGAAAAAAGTAGTACCTCTAAGACAGAATATTACAACTTGAATTAAAGAACATTATCTGTATGCAAACTCCCTTTATAGTATTCCAAGCTCTTTATGACAACAATGAACTTGAAGAAGATATTGTATATAGAATGGTTGCTAATATAGCTTATGGTTTTTGGAAGAATAAAAGTAAGATTTTTATAATAACCTCAGTTTTCTTACCAGTCCTCAAGAGATAAATGTTTATTTTAATGTTTTTTATGAATGGTGGCTTAACAGAATATTATAGAATTCATTTTATTATAATCTTTGAACTATTGCTGCTCAAGCTTTGTAAAAGAGAATTATTCTCAAAGACACTATGTTTGCAATTGTGCATTCTTATTTTTGTTTTTTTCAATCAATTATCTAATAGTTTATGATCTAGGTAATGAATCAAAGAAAAGGTTTTATTGAAGCATTTACTGATCTCTTTTTATCAAATAGAAATTCTAGAAATAGAGAGAAGCTAAGAGATATAGGAGAGAAATTGATTTAAGAATGTAAAAAGCATTTCAGAAGATTGATTACAAGGTTGATTACAAGATGTTCAAGGATTAGTGGTATAGTTCCTATTTCTAGAAGGGACAAGTCTATCATCAAGGCACAAAAACTCATGGAAATCAAGTTATTGGATAAATTTCAAAATATAGTTCAATATATCCTGGATGAGTTTTCTTATAGAAAATGAATTTGGCTTTCAGTCATTATTTGTAAGTAATTTTTCTCTTATTAATAAAGATTATTAACATTTTTTCATAGAACTGGTTATGGAAAGGAATTACCAAAAAAACAAAGCAAAAACAGATTGGTTGTCAAGCTTTAGAGAATAACAAAAGGGCTTGGTCTCAGCATTCAGGCTATACCACTACTGTGCTGGTCCTTTTGGGTGAGAGTATTAGGAAAAGGATTCTGGAGGGTAGTAGTATATATAGAAAATATCAAGATTAGTATAGCTATATTGAGAACAAGACTAAAAGAAACTAATTAGTGACTGTAGAATAAATACTGTATGACCATTGTTATCAATGAGTAACTTGGGGTGTCACATGTTGTGACAGTGCCTCCCTTCTAAGACCATGCCCTTATAGCTTTCAGTGCTTCTACCTAGGATTTATTATGAGTAATATTCATTAAGATATCTAAATAGCTAAAAAAAATTAGAGATTGGGATCTGGTTTATCCAGGTTTTGAGAATGGAAATCCTATACTAGTTTAGATGTATTTTTTAGATCTAAGGTATTGAGCCAGAAGTGTTCTTTGGCTATGCCTTCATAGTCTACCTACTGTACATAGTACATTAGTAGGGTTTTTCTGTAGTAATCAATTTTTGAATCTAGAATTTGTACTATCTCAAATTCTAGGTTCTCTTTGATCACAATTAGAGAAAGTAGAGTATTTACGCAATTTGGAATATTGCTCATTATAGACAGTTCAAGTTGGGATATTTCAAAGATAGAGTAAATCTCCCTTAGGTATTTGGGTAGTTAAATTTGGTATGAGTGTATACTAGGCTTACTAGTGACTTCAAATGGTCCTAGGTATTTTTCTGCTAGTTTTCTAGAGGGTTGAGTAAACTTAATGAATTTTGCTAATACAAACATTGAGTCCCCTACTTCAATCTTAAGGGAGGTTGACCTGTGCATGTCCTCTGCAACTTGGTAACATTCCTGTACATTCACAATCAACTGCTTCAACTGAATATGTATCTCTTCTAAGTTAGACACAAAGAAATAGGCTATGCTAGAGGGCAGTTTATAATTGGGTATAAATTGCAATCAAAGATGATATCCTTTATTGGTGAAAAATGAAAAGAGTTCTGTGGTGGCTAATAGACTATTATTGAAGGCAAATTTTGCAAGGAGCAGTAGGCAGATCCAGTTAGATTGTTGGTAGTTATAGTAAACTCATAAGTACTGTTCTAAGGTTTGATTTGTCTGCTCAGTCTACCTATCTGCTTCTGGATAGTATTCTAATGTGAAATAAAGTTTCATATCCAATACTATAGCTAGCAATTGGAAAAACTTTGACACGAACTCAAAGCTGTAATCAAAAATGATATGCAATGGTATGCTGTACTTAAAGAATATATGGGTTATAAAGAATACTGCCAATCCATTAGCATTCAATATATCATGTGTTAGAATAAATATAGCCTGTTTAGTAAGTCAGTCCATCACTACCAGTATGTCTGTATATCTATCAAAAACTAAAAAGTGTTTTATAAAGTCCATTGAGATAGACTTCTAGGGCTGTGGAAATATTGGTAGTTGTTTCAGGAATCTATAAGGTCTATGATATTTGGTCTTACTCTGTATGTATATATTACAAGATTTGATGTAGTCAATTACAAAGTCCTTTAATCTTGGCCAGGTATAACTTTTCTTGATTAGTTGTAGTATCTTGGACTGACCTAGATAATCTACTAGCATATGGTCATGAAAAGTATATAGTACATATATCTGTAAGTCTCTCTAATCAGGCACAACAATTTTCTTGTCCAGCTAATATAGTCCATCTGTATCTAGCAACCCTTGGTCCAAGTCAACAGAGACTAGTATCTTCTTTACTTTTCAAGCCATTTTGATATTCCTGTTCAATGAGTTTAGGTCTAATACATAACAGTTACCACTACTGGTCTGTATATCCCAGAATACTAACTGTTAGGAAGTAAAGATAGAGCAAAGATTGGGGGATAAATTAGTAGTTTTTGGTACTGTTGCTTCTTCCAGATATATAACTCATTGTTGAGTCAGTATATCAGACTTAGTATCCAACTTTCTAGGTCAGAATCTTATACTGATATTGAACCAAGCCAGATATTCAGACCATTTAGTCTAGTATCTTGTCAAAGACTTGGTTGTAGAGAAGTATTCTATATTTTTGTGATTAGTTACTATATCTATAGGTATTACTACTCCTTCCAGATAGTAGTATCACTTCTTAAATGCTTCAAAAATTACAAGCAGCTCTTTGTTGTACACATCATAATTTAGTTTGGCAGCATAGAGGGTTCTTGAGTGGAAGGTAATAAGATAGACTTCTCTCTCTAGCATTATCAAAAAGATCACTATAATTGCATGATTGGACATATCTATTTCCAGTATCAGAGATACCTTGGATGTCCAGTATACTAAAACTAATACAGAAGAGAATGCTTTCTTCAGGTCATTAAAGAAGCATTAGTAGTTTTCTGACCAGTTCTATACTATTCCCTTTTGTGTTAGTTGGGTAAGAGAAGATACTACCTCAGAGTAGTTATTAATAAATCTTTGATAAAAGTTTATAAAGTCTAAGAAGACTTGTCTGTCCTTTATTTTCTAGGGTATAGGTCAATTCTGAATAATACAAACCTTTTTAATATCTATTATTAATTCTTTTAGGCTCAAGATAAACCCAAGGAATTCTATCTGGTTCTAGTGAAATGAGTATTTATCTAGGAATACAAATAGCTCATTAGTTCAGAAATATCTCAGGACCTCTTTGATATATTTTCTATGCTCTGCCAGATTGTCTAAGTAGATTAGAATGTCATCTAGATAAATGATTATACAAATATCCAACATATTAGAGAAAATATCATTTATCAGACACTGGAATGCCAAGGGTATATTGGATAGTCCAAAGGGTATGATCAGCCATTCAAAGAAATCATATCTTGTATAAAAAGCAGTTTTTCATTTGTCGCTATTGGCAATATAGTAGACATTCTGTAGATCAATCTTAGTATAAATACAGGCCTTTTTGGGAGCATCTAGGAGGTCAGTGACTAATAGAATAGAGTAGTAGTCCTTATGTATAAGTCTGTTAAGATTTGGTAATTGATGTATAAGTACAACATTCCATTCTTTTTTTTTACAAATAGAACTAGTGCTTTACAAGATAACTGAGAGGATTAGATTATTCCAGTTTTTAAAATTTTGTCTATGAATTCATACAAAAGTTATAGCCCTAGGAGGGATAATAAGTATATTGGCCTAGATTAGAGAACTGCTTTATCAACCATTGTTATTGAAAGGTTATAAGGGCAATGCTTAGGTAACTGTTTGGTATGCTACTTACAAAATATATCACTAAATTGATAGTATTCTTTAGGTACTCTATTGAGGTCTGGTAACAGTTCCTCTATATGTGATGCTTATATTTCTAGTATAGTATCTGTATTCAAGATGAGCTGAAAAGGTTTTGAGCCTTTTTGTCTACATACTGACTTGTATGCTACTACATCAACAAAGGCAATCTTTGGTACTGCTCTGAAACTTAATGGTTCTGGTAGCTAGAGTTCCTAATCTAGTGGCTCTGGTTTGCTTTTTCTCAGTAGTAGCTTAGGTTTTCTGGTTGAAAACATGAGTTGTTCTTTTTTCCAGTCTATTCAAGGATTAGTGTGATATAACCAACTGTATCTGAGTATGGCTATACAGAAACCCCCCAAGGGCATAACAAAGAACTTAGCCAAGAAGTACAAGTCATACATAGATTTTATTGGCAATAATATGCTTTCTAACACAATATAATTCATGACACTATCTAGTAACATGAAAAAGAGAGAACAGTCTAAAAATCCTGAGTCCAACAACACTTTAAAGATTCCAGATACTAGAGGCAATATAAGAAGAAGTAGTAGTACTTGTGTGGTCAGTAATAAGATAGCATTTAGGCAAAGTCTAGACTCCCAGAAGAGATTTGCACAGTTGTTCTCCTAGAAAGTAAAAGGACTGTGTTAATGTTTTTCAAAGATTTGAATTGAGAGACTCTCAGTTCTATTTGATGTTATAACTTGGCAAAATAGTTAAGTCATTATTTTTCTTTTCTTTTTTTATTTAAACTTATTATACAAGAAGGAATGTAAGAAAGTATTATATAATATGTCACAGGTAATGTATTACAAAGTCATATGACATCACATAAATGGAGTCATATAATAAGTATAGGAAAAGTAGTGCATAGACTGTATAGTATACAGAATTGAATGAGAACTCTATTGAGTTCTTTTTGTCAACTCAGACCAGAAATGTAGTTAAGTCATCTTAGGCTAAGTTGCTATACTTGAGCTAATCTACCCAACAACATGTTGGCAACTCCCTGCAATTGTTTAGAACAACTCCTTATAAGATGATCTGACTATCTATACTACATGCATAGTCCTAGGCTTATACACTGTTGGTGCTTTGCTAGTATTAGTCTACTTTTTGGATCTAGGATATTTGATGAGAACAATAATTGGTTTGGTATAGAGGGACTTTGCTGATACTAGTAGAGAATCCCTAGTAAGTATCCCAATACTTTTTTAGAGAAAGTAATTTTGCATCTAAGTACAATGATTTTGAATCTGTCCTACTGGATTTAGAAAAATGACTCTATAAGGTCTATACTAGCTGTTGTTTTTACTGTTCTTTCTAAAGTTGCTTTTAGTAGTTATTGTCTATCTTCAATACTACTTACTTGAACTCTTTGAAGGTTGACAAATTCTTCTTGCTATACTGAAGGTCATCACTAATACATTGAGGGATAGTATCCTTGACTACCTTCCAGAGAGAGTAGTTGTTCCATCAAATGTGATTTTGGTACTTAGTGAACTAGATAAAGTAGTTTACTGCTTTTCTATCTGAAAGGAAGAGAATAGATATGATGGTATCTTTGTTATTATTTTCTGGTAAATATAAACCAAAAATATTAGCTAGCTTCTATACAAAAGCTAATCAGTTTAATAAAAAGTCTAGAAATTGGTGAGAAAATAGTTGAGTACAATGCTCTAAAGATAAGAAATTGCAAAGAAAATTTTGTTTGAATTCTTTAAGAACTTTTCATTATAGGTCCTGAAGTAGATCTAGTATTGGAACAGAAATACCCAAAGGTCATTTGCACTGTCTCTACTAAAGGGATTAGGTTCCTTGATATTGTGGGTTCTCTTTTTTGGGTGGTTGTCAGCCTAGCAGGCTAATGCTAATAATGTGGTTTAAAGTTCTAGATCAGATATTCCCTATAGAGATTCCTAGATAACAGATTCTTTAGAGTCTCTTGCTGGTAGTGTAATGAGTTTGTAGGGGAGGATTTTTAGTAGGCCTTCAGACAGCTTATGTAAAGGTTCTAGACTGGCTAAACATTATTCTCTGGCTTGAGTGGCTGTTAGAGGTCTTTCAACTAGAGTTATGGATAACTCTCTCAATTCTGTTGTACACACTTGTTCTCTTCTTGTTTGGTGCTCAAGAAAAGGGTCTGGGTTTGGAGGAGACTATAATATAAGTGAGTGAGAGAGATTTTTCTTTGAACAAAGAGACACAGAGGTAAGAAGTTTTGTTCTATTGTCAAGTCTCAGAGGATAATAGAAGGGCTTGGCCTTAGTGTTCAGGCTATACCACCACTGTGCTGGCCCTTTTGGGTGAGAGTATTAGGGAAAGAATTCTAGAGGGTGGTAGTGTATACAGAAAGTATCAAGATTGGTATAGCTATATTGAGAACAAAACTAGAAAAAACTAACTAGTGACTACAAAATAAATACTGTATAACCATTGTTACTAATAAGTGACTTGGGGTATCACAGATTGTGACATTGGCAGCTTAATAGTCTTGTCCACATTCTTTGTTCCTATAATACTCAATATCCAATATTACACTGGTAATACCAGAACTGGAGAAAAGCATATAGAACTTACTGACAAAAATGTCTTTTATTGTCACTGATATACTTGCTTCTTTTGACAGCCATTGATATTTCAATGACAGTTTTAAAAACTAGTTTAAATACTAGATTGGAATGAAAACTAAAACAAAGCTTTCCAATACAACTTGTTGGAAACAACACAACAATTCTCTTTTATGCTTTGGAATTTCAAGTAGTATCAATTCTCTGGTGTTAAATCTACCACTTATCTTTGTTGTTAAGCTATTAGTTGATGATGATAAAACTCTTTTGGACTAGAATATTTCCCAACATCTAGAGTTTTTAGAATTAGACCAGATCAAGAAATCAAAACTTATCTATGATCTTATAGATTTTGGACTTATAAATGAAGTCCAAAATTACTTTATAGTATACTATTAAGATAAAAGTATTACCAGAGTAATAATATATGATAGAATACAAACTTATAGAAGAGTTCTTCAAGTTTCTAACCTTTATTCTTTAACACATCTTTCTGACATCTTTCCTTTGTTATCTCCTGGTTATTTTTGATACGATGTTATCTATAGACTTCATAGAGGAAGAAGAGCTCAAAGTTGCTTTTATAGATAATATATCAAGAAATGTCAAGAGAAGCTAGAAATTTTATTCTTAGCTAGAGATTCTTTACTTATGTTTGAAATTTTATATCAGAGATTTAAAGAAAATTGTAAGAATGACCAGAACAGAGTGGACTCTAGGAGAATCCTTAGTAATATTACAAGTTCTAGATGCATTATAACTTAGCTCTAGAAGAATTCTTAGAATTTAGAATAAAGCTCTTGGAGTATACTCTATAATATATATATTACTATAGCTGAGGTATCCCTGATTCTACAGTTCTATCAGCCAGGGTTAGGAGTGTTTGAGTTGAGCTAAGAGGAATTGAATATTATCTAGTAATATTTAATTAGGTACAAGGTTATTTCAGGATATAAGTCTAGTGTTTTAGAGATGGTGTTAGTAGGGTTTTCTTACAAAAATATAACCAGAGTACTGAATATAGAAAATCAACTCAGTATCTACCAAAACTGATAAATATGCTTATCTCTCTTATACTTATATCTTTCTAGCTTTCTCTTTTTCTAAGAAAAAAAAAGAAAACATTGTAGATCTTATGACTCTTTTTTTATTATCACTATTTATTGACTTTTTTTAATACTCTCTTATTTTTAATAAGTATCCAACTCCTACAATATTAGTTAACTATTTTATAAAAGGTCAAAGAAGTTTTTTTTACAGATATACAAGATCTATAGAAGTAGAAAATTCAACTAAAAGTTGATTTAAAGATAAATATATCAATTTTAAAATATTTGTATTTTGTACTTATTTTTAATTAAAAAGACTTTCTAAGCCAAGATCTATAAAGAAAAGATCTCAAAAGAAAAGAGTCTTAAAAAGCAAAAACATAATAAGATAGTAGTAGTTAAAATTCAAGTTCTACTACCATCTTTTATTAGATAAAACTTGAGAAAGAGAAAAGATCTAGTTTTATAAATACTGTAATTAATTTGATATATATATTTAAAAAAATCAAAGTTAAAATAATTGAAAATTCAAAGACAAATCATTTTTATCAATATAATGTCCAATTTATAATCTTATTTTTTTTTCTAGTACTGAATCTTGCTTTGGATAATCATTGGTAACTATAAATGTATGAAGTAAAGAATAAAATATTTTTCTTTGTCTATAAATAAAATTACTACAAACTTGAGTAATTAATAACAATTTTTTACAATAGTTAGTTGATATAGCAATCAATATGTTTAATAATATACCTATATAATAGTTTTTTTCTTTTTTTTCTTCTACTAATTTCTATCTATTTAAAACATAGTAAAACTTATATAAATAAGTATAAAGATTACCAAGTGGTTTGTATAGATGATTAGACCATTTCAAAAAACAAATATTTTATTTTTTATGCTAAATAATTATAATAGACTCTATTTTAGCTTCAAGATTAGAATTAGCTAAAAGAAAACTCAAAACAATAACAGAGTTCTGAAAAACAAAAATATTTTTAATAAGATTTATTAAAAATGAATAATATATAGTCAGATAAAAGTTTATGTTAACAAATACTATTGTTAGCCAGAAATAATTACTAAATAGTAATAAGTATAGTTTTTTTATTTTAAAAAAAACTTATGACTTTATAAATTTATATATTTGTTATAGTGATTTCTTTTGTTTAAAAGAACTATTATAAAAAATAAAAAAGAAAAAGAATTGGTTATTTCTTTTTAAGTACTCTATAATAAAAAACAAGGTTTTGATTTAGACCTCTAGCCCAACTTGAACCCTTTACTAATTCTAAGTAAAATTGATATTATATTGTTTAGTAAGTTACTATGCTATCTATTTTCAACAGTTTGTGTAATAGTATATAATGTTGTTTATTAGGTTACTACGCTCTTTTTCTCCAATAGTTTTGGTATTGTCTACAGTATACTATACTTCTTTTCTCCAATATACTCTTGTCTGCAGTATATATAATCAATGGTATTGTATATAGTCTATTATACTCCTTTTCTCCAATAATCCATATGACAGCAAGTAGTATTGCCTATCAGCTTACTATGTTCTCTTTCTACAATGGTCTATGGGACAGTATGTAATGTTATTTGTCAGCTCATTGTGCTTTTTTTCTACAACAGTCTATGTAATAGCATATAGTATTGTCTATTAGGTTACTCTACTCTCTTTCTATAATAGTCTGCAAGATCACAGTCAGCTTGTTTTGCTTGCTGTCTGTTTCAATTTTTATTGTATAATTTATTATAATTTCTCCAAATTTTTCCTGAACTTTTTTTAATTTTTAATGAATTTATTGGATTTTTTGAGTAAAGAGAGAGAGTGTGGGAATAATTAGGTATATATATGTATTATTTATCATTCCACACGCAATATAGCATATCTACTAGATAGAAAAATATATAAAGAATAGAAAAATATAAATGAAAAACTAAAAAAGAAAGTTAAGTTAAAAAATTATATTAAATAAAATTTATGTACTTATATTCTAAGAGTAAAGCAGCTATAAATTTGGTTCTAGGTTAAGTCCAAAACTCTCCTTTTGAAGTTATATGAGTATATATAAAAGTTTTACTTCAAATCAAGCTAATATTATTTCTGAAAGATCTTTCTGGAAAATAAAACTTAATATAGCTATAAACAAAACAAAATATACATAAAACTAGATTAAATCTAGAAAGTCAAAAAACTAAAATACAAAAATTATTCATTAAAATAAAATAAAAATATACTTTTGTAGAATTAGAATTTAAAACCATAAAAGATTATTCAAAAAAGGCTATTTTAAATTATTAGCAGAAAATAAATAAAATAAAAAATTATATATAATATAGTTAATATTGAGTTACTAGATTTGCTAATTAGTAAGCTACTGTTGCAAATATATAGACTACTTTTTTAATATATTAACTACAAAACTAATATTTTAGTGACTAAAATATAGATTAATAGTATTACTTAAGTTTAGACTTACAGTATTACTTTTTTTATCAAAACCTAACTCTAAACTAATATCATTTTTAATTAATATATAAACATCTGTTAAGTTTTGTAAAGAAAAAATTAAAAAAGTTTCTTAAATATTCTTTTGTAATATAATTTAAGATCTTATTGAATAAAAGATATTAAAGTGTATTAATTTGTTAAAACTAGTCTTTTTTGTGATTTTAGACATAATTAAATGTGACTTTAAATTAAATTAACAGAGTTTCCTTTTATTTTTCTTATACATATTTTTAAGAAAATATTAAGTTTATTGTAAAATATATATATATATTATCTATACTACAAAGTTACCTTTGATATCTGTTAAAAAAGCTTCTTTTGACAGATTTCAAAAGTAACTAAAAATTAGATAAAAAAATTTAAAAAAAGCTACCTAATAAAAATAATATCTAGAAAACTCAACAGTATTGGGTTCAAAAATATATTAGAAAACAATTACTTAGCTTTATATAAAAAGATAGTAAAAATATATCTTATATATATCTTTTGTCTGTATTATAACTAAGAAATCAAAAGATGAAACAACAAATAACCTATTTATATACAATGTAAATTAATAAATATTAAAAAATCAAAAAATAATATACAATATCTAAGGTTTTATTTTGACAAAAAATTTACCTTTCAATATCATATATAATACTATGCTAACAAAGCACTATTTACAATCAAAGTCCTTAACATGCTTGGAAATTCATCAAGAGATCTATTTTCTATACAAAAACAACTTTTTTATGATATTTGTATACTTTTCATTATATTCTATAGCTTTTAGCTATAGTTCTTCAAGGGTGCCCCAACTTTTTTTTCTCTTCAAAGTTTTAATAAAATATAATGTAGAGTAGGTTTGCGGATCACTAGAGCATTCTATATATTTCTTTTATATAGCATTGAAGCTATAGCTAGTCTCATGTTAATTTTGCTATATCTAAAGAAACTCATTAAATGAGCTTAACTCCAAGTTGCTACTCTTTCCAAATAATATGCTCTTATAGCTCTCCTTGATAGGTACTACTCCAAAGGTATTCCCCTTACTATATATTTATCTCTTTTCTAACTATAAAACAGAACTCAAAACTCAAAAGCTCTATTCAAAACATAAATTACTATCTCAATTAAGTTTACTCAAGCTTTAACTCCATGAATTCAAAACTAAAGCCAGACATATACATAGTAGATATTTTTTTCATTTGTTTCTTCTTTCATACTATTAAATGTAATAATAAAATAGCTAGAGCAAACCACCTAGGAATACTAAACAACATATTGTATACCTTAGCAACTCAACTAGGCACTATTATTATAGTTACAGATGCTAGTACTAAATATAATATCTATACTGTTTCTGTTGCACATGGGTGGTAAAACAAATCTCTTATTTTCAACTTGGAATATACTGCTTCTAATATTACTTTATCAGAAGCTGAGATATTTGCCATAAGGTATAGTATCAGCAAAGCCACTATCCTAGAAGAAATCAACTAGATAATTGTAATCATAGACTCTATCTAATATACCCAAAAACTCTTTGATATATTCAATCACTCTCTACAAGACTACACTATTGCTATATTACACTACCTCAGAGCCTTTTTCAAAAAAAAACCCTACCAACTCCATCCATTTCTGGAACTGCTCTAGTAATAACAGATGGCCCTTACACCACAAAGTTAATATCCAAACAAAGTCACTTCAACTACCCATATAATATCTCAACAAAGAGTCCTAGAATTACTGCCAGAAATCTAAGTATGATAACCTCATTTCAATATAGCAAATATTCTTTAAGAACTCTCTATAAAAGAGAAACAATTTTCTGGACACCTGTAATAACAATAATTATATCATTCTCCCAACATACACAAAAGGAGAAGGATGGTTCAATACTATTAGCATCTCAAACTCATTGTATACAAGAGCCACTAGGCTTATTACTAATTATACTCCTATAGGCAAATATAGAGTAAGATTCTTCCCAGATAAAACTAATTCCTGTATATGCAACAATAACCAACTTAAAACATGATATCATGTGCTATGTAAATGCCTACTCTACAGAAGATACAACTATGTTGGCTATGTCTTAAGTAGGATAGTTGATTTTCTTTAAACCAACCCTTGTGTATTCTGTTTTCTAGATAGCATAGAGTGACTTGTAGATATTGCTAACTAAGCACATCTCCCAAACCTTTTTCACCCATAATTCTCACTCTGTTCTTTATATATTTAAGTAGCTTATTTAAACATGTCTACCATAGACTGCATTCAAGCACCATATAATAAATTGTTGATTTTTTTTAAAAAAAAAAAAACACTGCAAGAGATTGTATTATATATCTTTTAAATATTGAATAGAAAAGTAAAGTAAATAGTACATAGATTGTCTATAAAGCTAAAAGATAAGGGAAATTGATAGAAAATTGATAAAAAAGTTTATACATCTTGTGTATAGCAATAATATCTCTAGAGGATGACTAGTATATCTCTGGTGTATCCTTCAAACATTTAACAGAGAGGAAAGACAAATAGCATATAATAATTTATAAAAGTACAAAATCAGTAAAAATACATGCAGTATTTGTGATATACACACCTCTAGGATATATCTGGTATATCTCTGAGATATTCTCCAAATATTTCATAGAAAAGAAAAGCAAATAGTATATAGTAACTTATAAAGGTCAAAAATTAGTAAAAATACATAAAAAATTAATTAAAAAAATATACATGTAGTTTTCATAGCAAACATACCTCTAGGGAACATCTGGCATGTCTCTATAGTATTCTTTGAATATTTGAACAGGAGTTGAACAAATGGTACATTCTATACTAGCAAAGAAGAAAAATTAGAAAAAAATACAAATTTATTGAAAAAAACTATATATACCTTATATATTATTGATTGCTTTTTATATAGCAACTGGCATCTCTTTACAATGTTCAGTAACAGATTAAGGCAAGAAAAGGCAAACAGCATATTATATCTCTATAAACAGCAAAGAAATCAGTAATAAAAAACAGTTGAAAAAAAAACAACTTATTTTGAAAGTAGTTTACAACTTTATATACCCTAGATACCTTAGACACAAGTAAATGACCACAAACTCTTCTCTAATGAAAAAACACTCTATTATGCACTCTAGTCAGTAGAGAGATAGAAAAGAGTATAGAATAGTAGAGAATCTTCTAGATCCCATTAGGGAAAGAGATATAGCAAGTATTCCAAGCCCCAAGCTCTCTCTAGACTATAGTTATTAAAAACTAAACTACTGGCACAAAGGAAGAAAAAGACCTTCTTTTGTCTGAGATCAAAGAATCACTCTTACTATATCTACTTCATATATACTCTGGGCACTAGGTAATGTTTGGTAGAGTAGTAGTAGTAACTTCTTAGTAAGGAAATCTCAAAAGACTAGCATAATATCAGTATCAGTTTTTTGTTTTCAATCTGTGAAATGATATAACAAATATATATTTATGAGCAAAGAGTGTTACTTTTATTATTGAACTAGTAATTAATTAATCAGTTTCTTAATTAGTTTTATTGGTAATTAGTTTTATATTAATTGCAACAATAAGCCTAGTTAGTACCAATTTTCCTAAAAGTAAGAAAAAATAAGTAAAGAAACACAAATAAATTGAAAAATGAAAATACACCTTGAGCACAACTGGCACATATCCAAAAGATATCTAAAATATTCCTGGTATGTCTAGCATAAGTGTAAAACAAAAGGAGAATAGTTATCTATAAAAAGGAAAAAGAGCAGTAAAATCAAATAAAAATAAATTAACAGAAATATTTATGGACCTTGGGTATATGGGAATACCTCTATAAAATGTCTTACATGTCCTTGGGGTGTTTGTAATATATTTGAGAAAAAGAAAGAGTAAACAGCATATAGTAATCTATAAAGACAAAAAATAAGTAAAAATAGATATATAATTGGAAAAAAAAAGAAATGTACCATAGATAGAGCAGGTACATCTACAGAAGATATCTGGTATGTTTCTGGAGTGACTGATAAATTTTTTAACAGGAGAAAACAAGACCTAAACATCTTAATAATCTCAGAGTAACCCTTAATATAGTATACAGTAACTACAATATATAGTAGAGCAAGAGATAATGTCAATTGTTGATGATATTAGTACAATATAATATATTTGTAACAGAATGTAGTAAGTATGGTAAAAAGTATAGTAATTTCTCTATACTCTATTTTCTCTGAGATACTATAGGTATTATTTGGTACAATAGTATAATTCTTTAATTGAGGTACCAAATATTAGTATATTGTTCAAGTAAACAATCAATAATTCTTTTAGGTCTTGTAGTGCTCTGTTTACATAACTTTGGAAAGAGACAGGGTGTTACATAACTCAAAAGATATTACTAGAAATTTAAAGAGATTAAATAGAGTCTAAAAAGTAGTCTTTTATTTGTTTTCTTTGCAAATGCAAAGTAAATAGAAGGCTTCTCACAAGTCAATCTTTGTGAAATATTTTGCTTCTCAAAGTTGATCCAGTAGTATATCAATAGAAAGAACTGGGTATTTGTTTTTTATTGTGATTTTATTCAGCACTCTGTAATCTATATATAGCCAAAGATCTAAGGTGTTTACAAAAAGAGTAGAGGAGACAGCAAAAGAAGTATTTTACCTAATAAACTTTCTAGACTCTGTATTTTGAATAAACTCCTTTAATAACTTTAGTTTCTTTTTAGAGTAATGGTAGATAGGGTGGCAAGGGAGGTTTTGGTCTTCTAGTATGTTGATACTATGGTCTAATACTCTTTTGTATAGTAGAAGTATTTGTGTAGCCTAGGAATTAAAAATGTCTGTAAACTTCTTGTATTGGGAGAGTACTTGGGGTTTAGGTTTAGAAGTATGGTATTTGGTATCAATATTAACTTTAAACAATATTAGTCTAGATGGTTTTTCTTCCAATGCAAAAAAAGACTTATATGGATGGTCTATTTGATCCTCAATATACATGTGAACTTGTTTATAGTACCTGTTTGTATTAGATGTTCTCTTATAATAACTAGGTTCTAGATTGGGTTTTCCCTTAAAGTAGACTTGATGTCTTGCCCAGTCTATTTTTGGGTTTGTTCTTTTGAACTAGGGCATTCCTAGAACAATTTCATACTTGTCAATTTGGGCTTTAACAAAGTAATCTTTATATTTATTGCCTTGAATTGAGTATTGTTGTTATATACTAGAAATTTGGTATAAATTAATATTTATCTTCTACTTGGTTAAGAGTAGAAGTATTACATTTTAGACTAGCTCTCTTCTATTCTAGTTATAGTATATATATAGAGTAGATATATAGTAATAATCTAGTTTATAATTAAAGTTACACTTTCTATAATCTTGTAGTGCTCTCTCTCTGCTATATATCTTTTAAATATAAGAGGACCTTACCAATACTACTCCTAATGCCAGACTAACCTCCTAGAGCAACTTTACAATATATTAAATATTACTATACAATATTTAATTATTCTTAGCCTATCTCTAAAACTCTAGACCCTGGTATCCAGGACTATAGGGACAGAGATACACTAGTGTTAGAATGTATATATAGTGTAGTATACCCTTCTAAAAGCCTCATTCTAATCTCTGAGGATTCTTCTGGAGGTAAGTATAACTTATATTTTTGAACTGTAATTTAACTGAGGATTTTCCTAGAGTCACTTTATTCTAGTTGCTCTTACAGTAGATTAGGATTTTCTAAGTGGAGTTTCAAGCAAATGCAATAGACAGCTGCCTACTAGCTACTCTCCTTTGTCCATTTTGACCTTCTATATAACTCTACTCCTCAAGTATGTTAGTACCAATAGAAAACCCTCAGGGCCTAGTCAATGTTCTGAGCTACCTTCAATATCACCTACAAGAGCTCACTAAAAGACAGAATATTTTGGAAAACAATATCAACACTGTTCTTGCTTTCTTGACAATCTAGCTTCAGTAACTCACTCAACTAGTCTTGTACTTCTCTCCTACTCTGGTTGTGAACACCTTTCTGTTTCTAGTATCTCAGTCATCACCTTCACCCTCTCTGGCACCAGCCTTCTCTTACTTGCAAGTATAGCCAAAACTTCTCTTTTTACTAGACTTTAATAAAAAGTAGATATATAGCAAAGTGGTCTGAAAACCTCTTCTACCAGAAAGTAAACACTAGTATTTTTCCTTTTTAGTCTTGGTTGGCCTTTAAACAGTAGTTTTGGGCCCAATTCTTTTTTGTCAACATGGAAGTAAATACCACCAATACTTTAGAAAGGTCCTCCTACTACCAGAACAACTGGACAGTAAAGGACTATTTGAACTCTTTCTAGGCTTTGGTCTCAGATACTAGCTATTCCAATCTAAGGACTTTTGTTGTCAAATTCTGGAGAGGATTGTAGATAGGTATCCAAAACCAAATCATGACTATACTAGTTGGATATCCTAGCAATATAGACCCAAAGACATGATATAAAGCTACCAGAAGGATTAACTAAGCTTATCTGGCAAACAAGGTCTTTCAGTCCAGCCAATGGTAACTCCTTCTTTTTTCTACTCTAGTTTGTCCACCTCTTTTGTTAGTTATCTGTTCTCTTCTACCTGTAGCCTATTCTCTGCCAGTTTTAACTCTTCTGCCTCTACATCCTCCTCTTCCAACTCCATCTATAGCTATGGATATTAATACCACCTGGAAGCTCTATTCTGTACCTCCAAAAGGCTATTATAGATACAGAAATACAAACTACCTAGTAAAGAACTGTCTCTACTAGATAGACATAAGACTGTTAACAGCAGAGCAACAGAAGGAGCTGATAGAAGATCTTTTGGCCTTGAAAGACATGGTTTCAGAAAAAGAGAACCCTTTGGTAGAAGAGGATTTTGCATAATATAGCTGGTAAATAGTGTGCTCTAGTTGTCCCTAGTAAATAGGTTTTATGTACTTAACATAAAAGAATCCAATATAAGTACATATGAACCTAAAGCTGTACTCTTTTTTTCTTCTACTGTAATACTAGCAATTTGGAAACCAAAATAGAAAAAAAGACTTCTAAAGCAACTCTCCATAAGCATACTTAATATACATAGAGCCTTTCTAATCCTAACCATAGAGCTTTATACCACTGATACCAGTAAAGTCTACCTTATCGAGATACTTCTAGACTACAGAGTAACTGGAAGTTTTATTGACAGGGATTTTGTTTGCAACAAAGAAATCAACACCTAGAGTATCTCATATCCAATACCTATATTTAATATGGATAGTACCTCCAATGAGGCTAGACAAATTTCTAAAGTCATAGATGTTGTTCTTCAGTATAACACCCACTCAGAACAGATGCTCTTTGTGGTCTTTAGTCTAGGAAAACAAGACCTAATACTAGGATACCCCTAGTTTAAGGATTATAACCTAGAGATTGACTGGCAGAGAGGTGAGGTACTGATAACTTGTTGTTTGTCCTAATATAAAGGATGTCAAACAATATAGAAGAAATATGCTATATAAAAAAGGCAAAAAGTTTGAGCAATAGGTATCTGTTAGAATAGAGAGTTGCCTGTACTGGTAAAAAACACTGATAAAGAAGAATCTCTAACCAAGACTGATGGACATAATTAAAAGCTTAGAGATAGGCTATTTATAATATGGCTGCTACTAAGCTTTTTTATCAAGAAACTCTAAGCCATTACCATTACTTGTTAGTGTCTGGTAGAAGAAGCTTGTTATAGTATAGAAGTCCAGGCCATCTGTAGTCTGCTATTTAATTATGCCCAGGAATTTGAAATGGTATTTGCTAAGAAAGACTTTGACATCCTCCTAGAGCACCACCATTGGGACTATACCATTAAACTTCTTTTGGGCTTGGAGCCCAGGTCTTCTAAGATATATTTCTTATCTCCAATAGAACAGAGAGAGCTTAATGCCTTTCTAGAAGAGAACCTGTAAACCAGATATATCAGATTATTTAAGTTTTCCATGGTAGCTTCAGTATTCTTTATCAAGAAAAAGAACAGCTCTCTCTGTTTGGTCCAAGACTACTGAGCACTTAACTTTATAACTATTAAGAACAAATACCCTTTCTTGCTGATCTCTGAGCTTGTCTTGCAACTCTGTAGAGCCAAATACTTCATCAAGCTTGATATTTAGTGAGGGTTTGATAACATGTATATTAAGCCTAGCAATGAGTAGAAGACTACTTTCTATACTAACTATAGCCTGTTCAAACCTCTTGTAATATTCTTCAAAATAACCAACAGTCTAGTCATTTTCCAGACAATAATGAACAATATCTTCTGGGATCTCATTGTAGAAGGTATAGTAGTAGTCTATCTCATCTTTACTAGATTTATGAAAGAGCACATATAGACTATCTGGAGAGTATTGGAGATCCTGGCCAAATACAAGCTATTTCTACACTCTAAGAAATACAAGTTCCAGAAGGAGTGGATTAAATATCTAGGACTTGTTATCTTGGAGAACAAAGTCTCTATGGATACCATAAAGGTAGCTGGAGTCCATGAATGGCCTATCCCAGGGAACTGGATGGATGTCCAGGTATTTCTTGGATTTATCAACTTCTACCAAAGGTTCATCCAAGGCTTCTCTATGATAGCATGCTCTCTCTTTGATCTTATCCATTCTAACTAAGCTTGGATATAGGCTGAAAGGGAGTAGAAGACCTTTAACAATCTCAAGATAGCAGTGATCTCTACCCTGGTGCTGGTATTACCTTAGGACTCAGATCTTTTTAGGATTGAGGCCAATAGTTTAGACTTTGCCATGGGTACAGTCTTGTTCTAGTAGTCTCTACTGGATGGTAAATGGTATCTAGTGGCCTTCTACAGCAAGTCCTTATCTCTGGTAGAGTGCAACTATGAGATCCACAACAAGAAGATGTTAGTCATTATCTAGGCTCTGGAAGAGTAGAGACATTTTCTCAAAGGAGTAGTCTACTTAGTGAAAATATAGATAGACCACAAGAACCTAGAGTACTTTATGACAGCCAAGAAACTCAATTGTTGCCAAGTCTACTAAATTTTGTATCTTGCCCACTTTGACTTTTTTCTCTATTACTACTCTGGTTGCTCTATAGAAAAACCTAATATACTATCTCAAAGGCTGGATCATAGTAGTGGAGTCACTGATAACAAGAAAATTATCCTACTCTACCTAGAGCTCTTTACTATTTACATTCTCAAAGAAGTAGAGTTAACAAGGGTTGAACAGAAAGTGCTGTCCAAAATCTACCATAGCAACCACAAAGGAGATCTTGAAGAGTCTGTTGCTAAAGTAGCCTAGAAGCTTTGCTAATCTGCCAGCAGATTGATACACTCATTGGAATGGTCCAATATTAATAGGTTACTCTACTTTCAAAACAAAATTTACGTACTCTGGAACCTGGAACTACAAAGGTAGATTGTTTTACTATACTATAATTACAAGATAGCAGGACACCTCAGATGCTGAAAGATACTGGAGCTAGTATCCCACAACTACTGGTAGCTCCAGATGTTGAGATATATAGGCCAGTATATTAGCATCTACAATCTATGTCTTTACACCAAATCTATAAGACACCCTCTGACAGGTAAATTCTATTCTCTCCTAGTCCTGGAAGAGTAATGGGATATACTTAGCATTGACTTTGTAGTAGAACTCTCTGAGTCTGAGGATTGCAATATGGTTATAATAGTAGTTGACTTGATGTCTAAAAAGGTATACTTTATTCCAACTTATACAGTGGTCACTATAAAGAAAGCAGCAAGACTATTCCTCTATCATGTCTGAAAACTCTATGGATTCTCTCAATACATCATCTTAGACCATAGAGCATAGTTTGTAGCTCTGTTTACTAAAGAACTTTACAGACTACTAGGTATACAACTAATATCATCTATGGCCTAGCACCTCCAAATAGATGAATAGACAGAGAGAATCAACCAAGAGCTAGACCAATACTTCCAAATATTTGTAAATAAATGATAGAACAACTAGTACAATCTCCTGCTCTTGGTAGAGTTTCAGCATAACAATTATATCTATACAGCAACCTAGCAAACTCTATTTCTACTTGATACCAGATGAACCCCATGTATGGGCTTCAAACCAAGGCAGTATTCCTCCTGGCCAGAGACTGTCAATGAGTTTATGGAATAAATGAAGACAGTTGTTGAAGAGGCAAAGTTAGCAATCCAAAAGACATAAAAAGATATAGTCAAGTACTATAACCAGAGAAAGACTTCTGCCCCAATATTCCACCTTGGAGATTGAGTGTTCTTAGATGCCTTGAATATCAAGATAATGTGGCCCTCTACTAAGCTACTACACTGAAGACTCAGACCCTACCAGATAGAACAACAAGTGGAACCTATGGTCTATAGACTCAAACTACCTCCAGTAATAAAGAAAATCTATTCTGTGTTTAACATGGTAAAGCTTTCTACTGCTCTGACTAGCCTAATCCCAGGCAAAAGACTAGAGTCCCTACTACCATCTATTATTATAAACAGAGAAAAAGAATGGGAGATAGAGAAGATCCTAAATAGTCACTGGTACTAGAGAAGATCCAATGTTTTAGTATTTGACCTTGTAGTAGACTTCTATTACAAATACCCAGCTACCCTGAGATACATCTACTAGATGGACTTCAATACCATTTTTAGATCCAGACCTGTTACTTCAAGATACAGTAATCTTGGAAGGGGGGTAAATGTAAGGGAACCTTACCAATGTTACCCTTGATACCAAACTAACCTTCTGGAGCAACCCTACAATATATTAAATATTACTATATAATATTTGATTACTCTTAGTCTGCCTCTGAAACTCTAGACCTTAGTAACTAGAACTATAGAAATAGGGATGTACCAGTACTAGAATGTATATATAGTATAGCACACCCTCTAGAAGTCTCATTCTAATCTCTAAGTATTCTTTTAGAGATGAGTATAATTTATAATTTCAGACTGTAATTTAACTGAGAATTCTCCTAGAGTTACTCCACTCCAGTCACCCTTACATTAAACTTCTTACTCTTGAATTTACCACTTCTTTGGACAATATTCTACTACTCTGAAATATATAACTACACATGTGACAGAAGATCAAGATACAGTACATGAGCTGAGATCAAGGTCATTCCACTTCTGCGTTGTTATTGTATTACCTCTGGACCAGTTGTAAAACTATAGAACCAAAGAACAATATCTTTTATTTCACTTAGTAGTGTGTTCTACTTTCTGACTTCATTCATTGTATCACTTCCTAGAACCCAGAGTATACACTCATAGTTTATTCATAGTAATTTACAGTATATTCCTAGTCTTCCTATACTACTATCCCTACCTATCTAATAATTGTAAGAGATAGACAAGTAGAGGTGTTTTTGTCATAGTCTTGGTGTCTAGGCTTCTTATTAGATCTTTTAACTCAGATATTGGCATTAGCTGGAGAAAATTCACTAAAGTTTTTGATA
>Ga0153978_1000015_pt1 | contig 31785 bp, 17 predicted proteins | sample TSGA062MetaG_FD_104749 | JGI IMG/M metagenome (GOLD analysis project Ga0153978, IMG submission 104749) | Attine ant fungus gardens microbial communities from Georgia, USA - TSGA062 MetaG | ecosystem: Host-associated > Fungi > Mycelium > Unclassified | place: USA: Georgia, Yuchi Wildlife...
TAAAAAAGCACACAGAGCACTAATAACTTATATTTATACTTTTGTAAGATTTTTTATTATTAATTGATACAAGTAAATACTTTTATAATAAAAATAATTTTTAGTGGCAAAGGGGCACAGGGGCATGGAGGGGCAATTTCTGCCAACTGGGCAGTTAGAGCCATTTCTTCTACTTTGCTGAAAAATAAACAAAATAAAACACTATCTTTGAAACAATACGAACAAAGAGACTTGAACTCTTACGGGTTTTCACCCACTCCTTCTTAAGAGGAACTTGTTTACCATTACAACATGTTCGTTAAATAAAGTCAATATTGATAAAATCTTTTATATTCTTTTAAAAAATAAACAGTAAAATTATTTTTCATTTTTAATTAAGCTCAAGTATATTCTTTCTTTATTATTTAATTTTATTTGTCCTAATAATGTATTGTAGTGTATTATAAAATATTAAATTATCTACTTGCCATATCAATAACTAACTTAAACTAAAGCTATTAAGTGAAGTTTAAACTAAAATTCTAAACAAAAAATAATAAGTTTTTAGAGTTAAGAAGGAATTGAACCTTAAATTTTAGACTTTGCAGGTCTACTACAGAACCATCTGTAAACTTAACTCTTTCATGCTAAAAAAGATTAACTAAACATATAAGTTTTATTTAATAATCTTAAACTAATATTAAATATAAGTCTTATTTAAAAACTAGGTGCAATTATTGTTTTTATTATATTTTTTATATTATTTTATTTTATTTTTATAAAATTTATTAGATATAATCCTCTACCTGCTTAGCAGTTTAAATAGTTTTTATTTTTATCATTTCTTTTAATGGAAAGTTAAAGTAAAATTCTTAATATCAATCTTTAATCAAAGCAAGTATTCAAGCTACAACTATATGTAATATATATACTTATCTAAAAACACTATATAAACAACAGAAGATACAAAGCAAAGAAAAGTGGGTTTAAAATAAAAATAAAAATAAACAAATAAATTAAAAATAAACAAACAACAAAAATAATATTTATATAATTATTAATAGGAGTTTAGAAATTTTGTCCAGCATTAATAGTAATAGAGAAAGCACCTTTTCTATTTTTATGTGTAAATCTAGCCATTTCAGAATAATTAATTCTACCTTTAGCTGTAAATCCTTTTTCAAAAATTTTAGTTGTTACTTTAGGTATTACAGGTTCTCTTCTTAGTCTACCACTAATTTTAAATTTTAAACCGGTTAAATAAGCATTATTTACTCTTGATTTAATCACCTCATTATTATCAAAATAATCTGACAATCCAAACCAGTTGTCTACTAATTGAATTGCCTTTTCTCTTTTTCTAATTAAGTTATCTTCTTTATTCATCAAGTCCTGATTAAGATTTAGAGAAGTAGAATCGGCCAAAATTTTATAATTACAAATATTGGGTAAGAATAAATTATTCATAGATTTACTAGCAAAAATTTTAAGAATAGCTTTAGAAACATTTTTTCTATTAATAATTAAAGATAAGAAATTAACACAAATATCGCTATTAAAATAAGGCTTATGTAATCTAATTAAATCTAATTCTACTTTTTTATTAAAGAATTTACTTAAGATTGCACAAATAAATTTAAATTTCTTAGGATAATATTTAGTTAATTTGCTAAAGAAGTTATTAAACACTACTTTTTTTGCAGATCCTATACCCATTCTTTTTCTATTTTTAACTAAAGAAAGTCCCTTTTTAGATTTTAAACTTATATTTCTACCTATACAAGCAAAATAAAATAATTGAATTTTAATAGTATCTTGAGTAAATATAAATACAGGTTTACTTATTATGCAATACATAGTTTTAAAGAAAATAACTAATAATTTATAAACATTATTAAGAAGGATTTTATTAACATTATAATTTGGGTTTACTAATTCTCCATCTTTATTTAAAAAAGCTCCATTTGAAAAATTATAATTTATAAATTTAAAGTTAGGTTTTGTTTGACTTAATCCTTTTTTATGTAAAAACATTAAACCTGGCCATTTTTTATTTGGTTTAGCTATTTGTTCTAATAATTGTAATCCTATTGAAGAATTATTATTCTTTTCAGATAAGGGTTGTTGCCTATTTAAAGGACTATTAGGATTTATAAATTTTCTAGTTATAGCCAAAATCGGCTTTTGTTGGTCTACGTTTACACCCTTAAAATTATTTTCAACTTTATTATTTGTTAAATATTTATCCAATGAATTATTTCAAGCATAATTTGTTCTGGTTCTGCAAAATATAGACTGGAAAGTAGTTGTTTTTTTTGTTGGGTTTTCATAATTAATATTATTATTTGCCAGTTTAACAGAATTTATTTTTAAATTAGTTTTTTTCATTTTTTGTTTTTATTTATAATTGTTCATTTTAATAAATTGAACTTAGATGTAATAGTTTGATACGGATTTTTATTAGTTTTAATTGCCTTAGCAATTGCTTTATCAATAAAGAGCAGATAATATTATTAAGGAATAGCTTTAAAACAAAAATCATTGCAATTTTTACTTATCTTCCCTTATCAATAAATATTACAGGTAACCTAATTACTTGATTCCCTTAACTTAAAACTGCCTACCTTAGGTTAAGCAAATTTTTCTATTCCAATGCAGGGTTTAAAAATCAACATAACATCAACATTAGATTTTATAACCTATATTACTTATTTAATAGTGTTTTAATGGTTGGTTTTAGCTAATGTATTCACTAATTTACCTAACCTTTTCAAATTATATATTTTATTTTTAGTTGAATTCTATGCTAATAAAACTTGATCTGCTTTCACCTGGTAAGACAGGGTTATTTTGTTTTTCTTTCAAAAAAAGATCCATACAAAATTTTAGAATTACAAATAACAACTATTAATTTAACAAGTTTAACCACTTTAGTATACATTCGTTCTAACACAAGTTCTTATTATAGTAAAAGTCTTATATATTTATATAATAAAAAAAAGTCTAGCTTAAGCTAATAAGGTAATAACCTTCTATAAATCACTATCAGTGAATTCTCTTTCGGAATCGAACCAAAATCTGCAATTTAGAAGAATGCTGTTTTAACCATTGAACTAAGAGAATTTTTTGTATAAATTTATTATATTTATAATAATAGCTTTTTTGTTTTTTGCTAAGGCTACTTCTACAATATAAAAAGAAGCCGCAAAATAATTAATAATAATTAAAATAAAACGCATTTGGTGCAATAAACAAACAAACAAACAAACAAACAACAAACAAAAGCCCAAAACCAAAAACAGGCAGATTGTTATAATAACAAGCTTTAATTGATTTTAATTTATTTGAATTGAATGAGTTGTTTAATAATATGAAACAGCAACAACTGCTAATGCATAATATATAAATTAATTAATAGCTAACTCTATATAAAATACAAAACCATATTTTTCGAGCCCTACCAGATTCGAACTGATACGTCCCTAATTGACAATTAGATCCTCTACCGATTAAGTTAAGGGCTCTTTGTTATTTTTTATGGTGCTTTTTTTTTGGTTTTTGTTATTTTTATTTTATTTTTATAAAAGTTTTTTTTCGAATCAACTATCAATTAACAACAATGCCCCGCCAACATAAAGTTAATTATTGCTAAGGCTAGAAGATTAAGTATTAAACTATACATGTATTAAAATAAAATATATTTAACTATACTTATTTAGAAAAAAAAACAAACAAACAAAAAGATAGTTATTTTTTGAACAAGTGTTTTTCAACATAATTTATTTGTTCCAATCCAATTCAATCCGAAAATTTCTTGTTATCAGATTAATCTATGTTCTGTTCTGTTCTGTTATGTTCTGTTATGTTATGGACTAAAATAATCATAAACAAAAAATGGTTAGGAAGGCAAGCAGACTAATTAAATTAAAAATTTAGAGTCATTAAATGGCTTTCCAGGTACAACAAGAGTGAGGTGACTTGAACACCTGCCAATGATTTTGGAGATCACGATACTACCAATTATACTACACTCTTAAATTAAATATAACATGTTCTTTTACAGAAAATAAGAAAAAGTAAAATAAATATAGTAAAATTTAATTATTGAAATATTTGTTAATATTAATAATATTATTAGAAGTTTATGTTGAAGCTTAAGCTACCGATTTATTGATTGCAAAAAACAAAACAAAAAATTGATTGCATTTCAAATTAAACAAAAAACAAACACCTGCCTAATAGGCTAATAACTGAGTTGACCGGATTCGAACTGATATAAGCCATTACCAAAAAATGGTGTTTTGCCAATTAAACTACAACTCAAAAACAAAATTTTAAATTTAATGATAAAAATTAACTATCTTATTGCATTAAATGCAGCTCCTACGTAATATCTTTTATAGTGCTATAAATAATTCAACTTAATCATATTGACTTTATTAGAATAGAAAAGAAAAGAATAGAAAAGAAAAAACAAACAAAACTAGCCTCTGCTGATAAGCAAATATGCCGAAAACTGGACTTGAACCAATATTAAAATCTTACAAGGAGTCCGTTTTACCAATTAAACTATTCCGGCTTTCTTATTTTTTTGTTTTAATTTTTATTTATTGAAATCTTTAAAGGAGTCCGTTTTACAATTGAAACTATTCCGGCTTTCTTATTTTTTGTGTTTTTTATAAAATTTATTAGGCCTTAAGGGGGTTCGAACCCCTGTAAAAAGTATTAACAGTACTCCGCTTTAACCACTCAGCCATAAGACCTTAAACCTTTTCTTTATATTGCTTAGCAACCTTACTTCCCAATTATTATTTATTGATTGTTAAGGCTAGTATTAGCCAATTTCCTACCAATTATAATAGCAAGGCAGCTTATAAAAATAATTTTATTCTGTCAACAGCTAGATAACTACAAGTGCTTTCTTTTAAATTAAAAACAGTGCAGCAGAATTTCTAAAAAAAGAGCAACCAAAAAAGTAAATTTTTAAATTTAACATTTAAGTAGAGCTGATAATTGAAATTTTATCTTGGGGGAAGCGAGACTCGAACTCGCAAATCCTTACTCCCAAAGCAAGTCCCTTACCAATTAGGACTACTCCCCCACAAAAATTCTTTCTTTTCACTAGAATCCTTAAATTTGCTAAGGCAAATCAGTGTCCAGTTTAAGCCTTATATGTAGGGCAACAATACTTGTTAGTACAAAAGTAACATTTTATATATAAAAAATTATGCTAATCCTCATCATCCAGTTTTTTTATAAATTAGTACTGCTAAACTAAATACCTTACAATACTTGCATTCGCAGCCTATCTAGAAATGTTCTATTTCTTAATTTTAGCTTATAAATAAACCATTTAGTATCTAGGGGTTAGATTCTTGCTTGATAGACATTCAGCACTTATCTATTATGTTTGTGGCTACCCAACTATGCATTCATTATTTTCTGCAGCTTTAATATTAAAAAATTTTGATAATAAAACATGCAGCCTCCTATTGTAAAATACAATTCACTATTTTCTAATTTATATTGCTTAAACAAGAGCAGTTGCTAATTATCTTAACAATATATTTTAAAAATAAGCTTGACGAAGTAAACAAATTTAATAATTAAAACAATTGGTACACTAGAGAAACACAGCCTATTGGTCCTTTCGTACTAGAAGGTCTGCCCCTTTTTACTAATTATCCCTCCAGAAGATAGGGCATGGCGATCAGATTTATCATACAATTAATAATTAATCTATTTTTCTTTTTGTATTTATTTTATCTTAAATTTTTCTTTTTAAATTAAAACCTTCAATTGTAAGGTGTTTTTCTTCATTCGTCTTAATTAATTTAGCTACTGCACAAAAAGACAAAAAGAACCCTCTATAAAATTTAGATATTTTACACCATGAATTGGGTTTTGCTCAAACAATGGTATAATTTTATTAGTTAGATCTACAAAATTAGTGATTTTTAAAACAATTTTCACTGTGAATATTTATAATTCCTGTATCTAAATACTTAACGATTAAATCTAATAATTCCTTGTCTCTGCTGTGTTGAGTAATACTTATTCTTAATTTTACTTGATATCCAATTTTATTTGAACTAGATTTAAAAATATAAAAACAAAAATTACACTCACCACTAACGAAAACTGAAATTAATTTAAAATATGGTATATTTATTGTTTGAATCGTTGGTCTTTGTACTGGTACTGTATTAATAAAATTAAATTTTAACTCATTTGAAAGACCTAAATTTATAGAAGCTTTAAGATTCATTATTTTGTTTTTTAACCTTCCGTTGTAAGATGAGCTTTATTCTGCATTAATTATATAACTTGTTTAAATAATTTAAACTCAGCAGCTTTTTGAGGGATATTTTTCAAAATGAGGAATGATTTTATTTGTTAAGTCTTGAAGTGAATTTAATCTAAAACTAACTTCATTTTTACTATCATTTTTCACTATGATTCCACACTCAAAAAATTCTTTTATTTTTAGTAATAAAGCTAAATCACGTGAATGAAGGCCAATTGTAACCAAAAATAAAGCTCTACACCTCAACCTAACCTTGAATTTTTATTAATAGTAACTGAAATTTGAAAACTTGATTCAGCATCAAAAAATCCAGTGATGAAATAAGGCTTTAGTTAAGAGCGTTTTAAGGTAACACCCTGGTAAAAAAACAAAAATAGTTTATTTAATTTTAATTGTTTAGAAAGGAATCTGACTTGATAACTGTTTTCACAGTCCATTAGAGCACACCTTATTTTGACTAAATTAGTAAAATAATTACCATCTGCTCGTTGCTCTTTTACACTTTTATTTGAGAATAATAATGATTTAGATCCGCGATAACCCATTTCGTTTTCACTCATCTTTTTACTTATTACTATACCTGAGTAATTACTTCAGCCACTTATATATTTTCATATATAGTTTAGTATAAAAAGCTTTAGGGCGTCCCCGGAGTTTGATAATTTTTGGCACGAAAGTGAGATCCTACCTCACACAGCACCATACTGACTCCAAATATGATATGTGATTTTGTTACTGCAGCTATAGCATTAGTAAAGCTAGTTACAGCATCTAGATATTTATAACTAGTTCGGACTATATCTTATCTTAAATAAATTAAGATGGAAACGCGTAGTCTCTGAGGAACCTACTTTAATATTTTATATTATTTGGTTACCTGCTGATTTTCCATTGTTACATCTTTAAGATTTTCACTCTTTAAAGTACTTAAAGCTTTAGGAGTTTCCAGCATATAGTTTCCTTTACCGACGCGAGTCATTTTTATTTTGATTTCATATTTCAACTATCCTGTTTATTTTTTATTAATACCTGCAGTGATACTCTGTTTAGCAAATTTATTTAAATAATATCTACCTATTTAAAGGGGGGTGTATAACTATCGGATCGCGAGCAAATCAAATTCGATAAGCTTACAGTTTGAATGTTGTGAACTAATTTAATTTCTGATTACTAAATAGTTTGCCAACAAATTCTAGTCCAAATTTTCTAACTTGTCTGAAATGTGTAGAACTAATTTTATATTTAGTCAAGCAAGTTTTAACACTAGGTTCATAAGCAAAAAATTTTTTAGTCTGATACTCGTAAACCCAAACACCAGATGATTTAGTTTTACTAAAAAAAGCTGTATTTTTAACTGTTATTTGTTGACCTTCCTTTAACTGACTATAAGAAAATAGAAACCTATCTCTCCATAATAATCCAGAATTAAAATGCCCTTTAACAGAGTCATACTCAATAGAAAACAACTTTTGGTCTAAACTTACTACACCAGTACGAGAAAGTTCTTTCAGACCGAAAATTAACTTTTCAGAGCCAACTAAGATTACACCCTTTTTATCTACTTCATATTGGTAAAACTTGTTGATTGTACTTAATTTTATTCTAGTTGCTTCACTCATAGCTTTACCTTCATTAGATGAAACAAGTAAACTTTTTTAAGTGTAGGGTAAACTAACATCCCTCTCTAAGTTGTACTTCTTTTTTAGTTAGATCCTTAGAAAGATATTCTTCTACGATAAGCAATGTAAAATTACTAATTGAATGTTTTTCAAAGCTTTCAGCTAGTTTCTTACTTACTTTTGTACTTAGCCCTGCCAGTGATGCATTAACTCTACCTTTCATAAAATAATCATTTAGTTTTCCTTTATTGGTAATAAACCGTATAGCGGAACCTACATAAAATAAACCATTAGCTTTACACCAAAAGATATAAACACCTCCTTTGTTTTCAAGCTCTTTTTGTTTTTTTTTAACGTAAGCTCTAGCATTATCAGTGTTTAAATAAAAAACTCGGACTTTATGTTTAATAGAATATTGAGTTTTAATTAAACTTATTCGATCTAGTAAAGTTTTAGTTACTAAAAAAAAGTGGATATTTAGTAAAATTTGCTAAAGGCATTGTATAATTTGAGAAATTTAAATTAGTTTTTTTGTTTATTAATATTATTGCTTTGTTATTTGTTTTCATATTTTTTATAGTTTTTTTTGCTAAAATGCTTTTTTGTTTTTTGCTAAGCATACAAATATATAGGGTGGGTGCCATTGGCAACCAATTTAGGAGCAGAAATAATATGGAATTGGAGTCTATTATTTCACGTCGTATTAACAATTTTGTTATTATAGTGACATTTAATAACTATTTCAGTAACTCACGCTACTGTTCAGACTATGTCATCATTCATCTTCCTGGTACATTATTTGATTAAGAAAAGGTTAATGAATGCCGGATGTTCGTGTTAGGCTTATTGTTAGTGATACTCACCTATTAGTCGTTGAACCTTCGCAATCCTGATTTTGGACTAAATTGCGCTCGGATGCAAATTGACTGCTCCGTTAAATGAAAAGTTACAGTGGTCCTTGCAATTTTTCCGGTTTTTATCTTAATATTTTACGATTATAATCAATAAAAAATAAAAATAATTAAGGGGCTTTTTATAGTCAAATTTTAATATTAAACAATAATAAATACTTAAATTTTAAAAAATAATAATAATATAGATACTATTTATACTAAACTAAAAACTAAGGGATTAGGTCGAAAGCCATTAACTAAATTATAGAAGGGGTTTATTTTTAGTTATTAATTAAGAGCTCTTTTTTTGTTTGTTTTTTTTGCTAAGGCCATAATTTATTAATAATTTTATTATACTCTTCTTTAAGAATTTTTATTCATTTACCTTATTTGGCTTATTTTTTAATTACTAAAAAAGAAAAAACCTTGTGTTAAACCACTAATATAATAAGGCTCGATATACTTAATATACTTAGATTAATTTAATCTTGTAAATTTTTTAAATATTTTTTTATAATAAAAATTATAGTTCATATTTAATTTAGTATTTTTTATATTTTTCGACAAGATATTTTTCATTATTTTGAAAGATTTTAAGTTTAGACTGATTATTGTGATAATTTAACTAGAACGTGTTATTTTTACCCAACTCACACGAGGTAGAAGATTGTTCCCCTATTTAATTATAAGCTAACTGTTTCAATAAAACTTGAAAAAACAAAAACAAAATTTTGCCTAAGTAATTAAAGAAAGTAAACTTTATAAATAAACTTCGGTTAAACAAAATCCCCCTCCCAAACCGTACGTGCAAGTTTCCCTGCATACGGCTTTCCAAGAGATCATTGCTAAGCTGTTAAATTAAAAAAGATTCCAGCTAAGCTGTCTATTTTCATATTTTATTTTTATATTATTTTTTTGTTTTATTTAAATATATTTTATATAGCAAATTTTGCAAAATAATTCTCTCTGGTCCCCTTCGTCTTAGCTAGCTATTAGTTAATATTAAATTTATTAAATAAAGGCAGCTGCCACATCATTACAATGGGTTAAACTACTACGAGACCTCTGTTACCTCTGAAAGTTAGCCTCTCTCAGGTAATCCCGAATTCTTATTATAACCCTTTCTTTTTCTACTTAGGCTCCTCATTCACTTATTAAGTATCTAGAATTTCTCTGTTATATTTTAGGGTACGTTTAAATTATAACCTAAGATAACTTGTGTTAATTTTTTTAGAGGTTCGTTAACCTAGCCATATAGAATTTAGCTCGCAGATGACCATATAAAATATTTTATTAAATCTGCTTTTCAGACATGCTGTTTAAGTGTACGGTTAGCCCGTAAGAATACATTTTTTGCAATTATTATATTAGAGCAAGTAATTTTTATTCTTTAGTTTTTTCTAACTACCTTAGTCTGATGCTTTATACCATTGCCTGTTTCAGCTTATAATTGCTTTATTATTTTTTATAATTTGCAACTCAGCTGGTGGCTAGAGAAATTGTTGGTAGTGTATGATTATTTATTGATTTATTTTTTTTTTGTTTGTTTGTTTTTTTGTTTTTTTTTTTGACACATGGATTTATAATAATTAGACGGCGCTACGTACCCTTTTAATCGGCGAACAGCCGAACCCTTCCAAGCTTCTTCCCCCGGCATGGCGATCAAATTTATCTTGCGATTAATCATTATTCGGAGCTTCTATTTTTATTCATTCCGTTTTTAAGGGATTGAATTAACTTTAAACCTTCCTCTGTTAGATGATAACCTTCTTTCATTAAATTGGCTACTTTACACCAATCTGAAAAATCATATTGTTTCACACCTAACACTGGATATTTTGGCCAAATAAAAAAAGGTATCCTAATTTATATTCCTTATCTTTTCTAAAGCTTATAGAAAAAACACCTTCAGCATCTATCAACCCTGTTACAAACCAGGGATTTAAGCTAAATTTTAGCGGTTGGGCCGAGGAAGTTAAAGTAGAAACTTGTTTACATAATCGTTTAGAGAGGACTTTGACTTGATAGTATCTTTCGAAACCCATTAGAGTACACCTTAAGCTTCTAGCCTTGTTTGCTAGTAACCAACTACCGTCTACTCGTTGCTCTTTTACAGAAATTCTTTTTGGCTGTGAGATTCGAAATTCTGATTTAGATCCGCGATTGCCCATTAGATTTTCATCAATCTTATAGCTTGTTACTTTACATGAGTGATTAGTTCATCCGCAATGAATCTTTCGAATATTGTTTAGTACTATAAGCTTTAGGGTGTTTCCGGAGTTTGATAGTTCATTTCCCACTATTAGCGTGTTCCAAATACGCTTTGCAGGATAGGATGAGTCGACCATTAATGTTATCACTTAGGTTCTTTATCCTAAGTTTCCAACTTTCGCAAATTGGATCAGACTATGTCATCAACTAATATATTTATATCTATTACCCTTTTTTAAATTAACAAATAGGTAGTTTATAACTCATACTAGCAATTATGTAAGGTTTAATTAATTTGCTCAACAAAACTGTATCCTCAGAATTAAAAACTATTACCCCGATATTTTTTGTTTATGGGGAACATTTTTAAACTCAAATTTTTCATTTAACTCTTTACTTAATATTAAGTTTTCCTCTTCACTATAACTTTGAGTATGTAGAATCATTGATTTTTTTATTTTTATTTTTATTTTTATTTTTATTTTTATTTAAAGACCAGTCACCCAATAAGATAATCCAATAAGCTAATCCCCTTTCTGTTAAATAATTAGAGATTAAACCTTTGTTTATACTTTTTATAGTTGATTTACTTGTTGAACAGAATTTATAGTAAAAATCCCATAGAGAATCAAAATAAACATGAGAAAAAGTTTTAAACCAAAAACTCTTAATTAAGCCTTTTATAAAAAGATCTCCATTTTGTTGTTTTCGTTTACCTGGTTCAATCATAAAACAATATTTTTTAAAAAGAGAAAATAAATGAAATAAGAATTCTTCTTGAAGATAAACTTGTTCAAATTTGATTAAAGCATGATTGCTTACTTTATACATACAAGCATCACTAAGTATCATTCCTACAGCTATTTGAATTAATTAAGCAGGCAATTATTTATTGAATTTACACATATATATATTAGTAGTTGGGCTTTCGTGGTAGGATTATTGTTGACATAACTCACCTACTAGTCGTTGAACGTTCTATTCTCATACTTTAAATTTAAGTAATGTCGAAAATAGATTCGCTTCAAGTTATCTGTATTCATAATTTTATTCTTAGAAGACAGATTTTCTTGAAATTAACCCAATTTTTATTAAAATATTTCTATTTTAAGCGACTATAACTATCGCATTTTTTAATCTTAACCTTTCAATCAAGTTTAGACTATATCTTTATCCAGTGTAAGAATACATTTACAAAGCTTCTGGATATTGGCGTTTAGTCGTTGAGGTGGCTTATATCTTCACAAGCTGCTTAAACTTATTTAATTTATAAACTTCCCTGCTGATTGTCCAATCTTTAAATTTTTTACTTGTTATGCGCATAAACTTTTTTTAATCACTTATCAAGTATTTAAAGCTCTAAGGATGTTCCAGCAAATAGCCAACTTCTAATTTAATATTTCTATTAAAATTCCCCAATGTCATTTGTACTTTAAATTTTTATTATTTGTCTCAATATTTTTATTTATTTTACTACTTTTGCAGAACAAGAATTTATTCATTTTTCCATTTTATTTTATAAAGCATAGACTCAAGCATGTGAGGTACTAATATCTTTAAGTGATTGATTCAGGAGAAAAATTGAAATTTTTTAATAAGTATCTTAATTAGTATTTATGTAAGAACTATCTCTGCTAATTCTTATTCTTGCCTGAGCTAACACATATAATAAATTAGTTATTTATAAAAATTTGGAATATAAAACTAATAATATTATATATAGTAATGAGATATTGATGTTATAAATAGCAAATTAATAATTTACTATAAGCAAATATTGTTTGGTACAGACCCATTTAAAAAAAAGGTGTCAAACTGCCGAGACAATGTGTACTCTCGTCGGCAATTAACCTGTTATCCCTAGCGTAACTTTTCAATTTTGTTATTATAAAGGCTCTTTATCCTTTATTTCCATTCTTCACGGAATGGTTCAGACTATGTCTTCAACTATAAACTTAAATAGTTGTTGGGCTTTCGTGGAGGGGTTATTGAAAACTGATCTCACCCTCTAGTCGTTGAACGTTCTACACTCATACTAAATAAAGTACAGTTCAGAGTAGCTTCGCTTCAAATTGTCTCTTCGAAAGAGATATCTTTAAAATTAACCCAATTTTCACTTAATTATTGCTAACTAAGGTGACAAAAGTTAATAATAATTGAATGTGTAAGAAAAAAACTATTCGATTACATCACTATACTTGAACTTAATTACTTTTCCGTTTTCTCTTATTTCTTTTATAATACCTCTAGCGCTTCTACTTATTCTATTTCTAGAAATTCCTGTAGCTTAACTAGCTATTTGAATAGATTTAAAATAATTTAATACTTCATTATTTTCATTTAGCTTAACTACACCTTTGTTAATACCCTCTAATTAAAAGTCTAGATTTTAGTGATAAAACCTTTTTTATTTCCAGCTTTTCCTAATTTAGTTAAACTAATTTTGTACTTCCTCTGAAAAACTTATCCCCTAATTTACTACCAGCCTTTAGATTGATATTATATTCTGGTTTAATTTCATCCATATAATATTGTTCTCTTTCCAAAAGTAATAAAAATTTTCTTATCTCTAATTTAGAATGAAAAGGTTCAAATTCGATAATTTCTAATATTTTAAATTAAAAATTAATGTAACCATACTTCAAAAGTAACCAACCATTTAGTAGTTTACTACTACCTTTTTGTAGGTGTGCTTTTCTAGTAATATACTGAATATTTAAATATTCATTTAATCTTCTTTCTATAACTGCAGAACTTAAGACATAAATTTTACCATTAATCAAATTAGTAATGAGATACACTCCTGATTTATTTAAAATTAAGTTGTTTTGTAATATTATTTTCATAGTTTTAATTATTGTTAGCGTCTATCTCAGCCTTTAGGCTTTAATTTTACTTTTTGTTGTTTTTAATAAGCAACATAACTCTTATTTTACCTCTACTTAGTGAAAGATTTTACCTGTTAATTTATTATTAACTATAGAGGGCCTTTCGGCACACTAACGTTTAAACACATATTATTATATTTTTATCAATTGATCCCCGACTATTCCATACTATAGCGGGGGGTCACTATGCCCTACTTACGTATCTGTGCGACTTTTGAGTCTTTCAGTTAAGCATGCTTACCGCCATTAAACAAATGCGCAACCCTTCACTGGTTGATTGATCTCCATTCAATTTCTAGCTATACCTTTTGTAATTTGAAGATTATTTTATAACTATTTATTGCCTTAGCAAAACAAGTTAATTTATTTGTTAGCTTCACTTATAAGCCATAGGCAAAAAAAGTAAAGTATTAAATTTAATAAATATTTGGTTGTACTTTGCTACTTTATTAAAGACGACCGCCCCAGTCAAACTGCCAATTAGTCAACTCTCCCTCTTATTTCTTAATATAAATTAGAAAATATTTAAATGTAAAAACAAATAATAATTAAAAATCTATATTAAAACAGAGGTAAACACAAACCCAACCCTAACTATAAGGTTCCCAATTTTTCGTTTCTACTAAAGAATAGATCAATATGGTATTTTAAATAAAACAGCATAAGATTTAATCTTAATTCCAACATCCCTATTCTCTCTAAATTAGGGTTGTTCTAGATTCGCATGATAACTAACTACAGTAAAGCTGCATCAAATTATTCCCTCTCCTCTTTAATTTTCACTAAAGAAAAGTAGAAAAGAAATGTTATCGCAGTGACTCTTTATTCACTACTTCCAATTTTCACAAATTGGTTCAGACTATGTCATCAATCGTTCATTAGCGATTGCCGGATGTTCGTGTTAGGCTTATTGTTAGTGATACTCACCTATTAGTCGTTGAACCTTCGTTACTATTTGTACTCTTGCCTGTGTTAATCCATCCCCTAAGGGCAGATAGGGCAAAGGTTTAAATTACATAACTAAATAACGCTCGGCTGCAAGTTTACTACTAAATTAACAATTATAGTTCTTCTTGCAATTTATCCAGTTTTTGTCTTAAAAAGACCCCATTTAGCTAGGGTCTGTTGAGGCCACGTTAAGTATTTCTACTTTAACATCCTCTAAGAACTGTACGTGCGACTTTTATCGCATACAGCTCAAGCATTAAGTTTAAGCTTATTATTTGTAAATTTTTTTAAATTTTTATTTAGTCATTCACTACTTGTTATGTATATGAGTGTGTGTAAATAATTTATAAATAGTCTGAAAAGGGGGGTTTAATTGAGATTGAGAATGAGAATGAGAATGAGAAAAAAAAATAAAATTATGCTCGTTTAGAATTCATTTTAGATAAAATATTATTAATTAAGGCTGCTCCTTTTGCAGTTTATGACCTTTTTTATTTTTTAATTTAAAATTTTCTTTCCAATTAATGTAATCTAAGTGTTTTTTACTGGTGTTAACATTGGATATTTATCTAAAAATTAAATAATTGTTTTAGTATCTCTAAGAATTTATCTATTAACTGACCGTGATGTTATACAATAGTTTATATCTAAATAATCATATTTTGGTTTTATGTAACCACCATTAAATTTTGCTTTAAGAGCTAATAAAATGGCTACGCTACATCATGACTGTTTTGAGCTAATTCTAAAAAAGAATCTAATATTTGATAAGGCTTTTTCTTTATTAAAAATAAGTATAAAAAGTACATTCACTAGTTAAAAATGGGTTTGTTTTTTGTTTGAACCCAATCAGAGGGTAAATCAGATTTTACTTTAATTTATCCATCTTCCTGTTTTTTACTCCTAATGAAGAGTTACAAAATTCATATTTTTTATTAAAAGATCGTTTTTTATTAAAACTTTCTAGTAAATTATTATTTCTAATTATTCCTTCGTAACTATTATGTTACTGTTCTTTGTGTATAAAAATTAAAGCTATTTATTTCCAATCTTTCCATTTTAATGAAAACTTATAAGTTAAACAAGGATAAGAATCAAAGTGAGGAATAATTTTATCTAAAATAGTAAATAATGATGTAACATGAAATTTTTTTGTATTAGTTTTTCTGTTATCTATCACTACAGTACCACATTAAAAGTAATTTTTAAGATCATATAAAATACCTTCTGAAGGTGCTTTTTGTGTAACTTTAAATTCTAATTTAACAATGGTAGAATAAGAGGAAAAACTTTTTTGGACTATTTTAAAATTAAATGATCCTTCACCATCAACTAATCCTGTTACTTGTCAAGAAGTTAATTTGACGTCTTTTCTAGCTTTAGTAAAATCTATATTTTGAGATTTAAGTATTTTCATTTTACATTTATTATTATTGACAGCGTATAACATTAGAAGAAGTTGTTAAAACCTCATAAACAATTTGATCTATACTTTAATTATAACTTAGACCGCTATATTTAAGTTAGACTATTTTTCCCTCCGCACACTATTTTTGAAACACGAAATTTTAGAAATAAGAAATTTAACTTAATCCCTATTTAAATTGGCCCCGTCTTCTGTTTTTATTTTTAATTTAAAAAAATTCAACTTAATACCAATTCAAAGTCAGCATCCTTTCAGATTAGTTAAGATTAACCTATCTTTGTTATTACAACAAAGCATTTGCTTGTTTGAATTTCCTTTACCATCTAATAGTTATTCTTCTTCACAGAAAAAACCTCCATTAAATTTTTATATTTTAGTGGTTATTATAGGGCTTACCTAGTTTCTATTTTAATACCTTAATGATACACTTAGGACTCCACTATACGTAAATAGATATTAAGACCCATGAAGAAAAACACGGGAACGTCTTTCTACAATCAATATTTACGCTTATAACGTGAATTCATTTAAATTGCCCTTATGTATCTAGCTCGGACTTTTATAAACAGGCTTCATGCTTTAAAATTACTTCTAACGCATGCTGTTTTGAGCTCTAATAATGGATTATTAGGTGGGTTTACACCACATTATTAAATTAAACTTATCTAGTCGCAATTTATTTTCCCGTCCCCCTGGAGGCTAGAACGCGCATCTGCACGCGTAATTCAATTTCACTGAGCAAGTTGTAGAGACAGTGAGACCATCGTTACATTATTGATACCGGACCTCATTTAACACGGCTAATCAAATTTATCTTGCAATTAAATAAACATAATGTTTTATATTTCTTTATCCTCTTTTTTAATAGAACCTCTATTTAGATTCATGCCAGATTTAATTTCTAATATTTTATTTAAAACTAACTGAGATGATAGATGTTCTTTAGTTTTGATTATATAACAAACCTTTTTAAAATCTTAAAAATCCATACTTTTCATTCCTAGTATTGAATATTTATCGAAGAAAGGTATAATAATATTTAAATTATCATAAAGTTTTTTAACTTGTAAGCTAGCACTGTTTTTCAAAATAGTAACCTTTTTGTCGCTTACTACTGAATCTGGTGATTGCTGCACTGTTAACTTAAAATAACTTGTTAGACTTTATAGCACCGCTATATCTCTGACATGTAAATGAATACTAAATCTGGCAAATACTTCACCAGTGATAGATTTATTCTCTGGTTTTCTAACTACTATATGAAAAGAGCCTTCTCCGCTCACAAAACCTGATATCCAAAAAGGATTCCTATTTGAAATCCCTTTAAATTTATATTGAGGTCTGTCTTTAGCAATAACGTTAGGAAAAGCCAATTTCAAATTGGCAGGTAAACCTAAGTTAAGAGAACTTTTTAGACTTATTAGTTCTAGTAATCCTTTTTCACTTAAATGATCCTTAATGATTTTAAAGCATTCTTTAAATATTAAGTAGTCAGATAATTTTTGTGTCAGTAAAGGATAATTGTCAAAATGGTTTAAATTAACAGGTATTTCTTTAATAGAATCTACTGCAAAAATAACTGTTTTACTACTTTTGCTAATATTACCTACACCTAAACTATTTTGAATAGCTTCTAATAAGAAAGCATCTTTAATATGCAAAGTAATAGAGAAAACAGGTCTAACTCTCCATTTTGTCTTTAACTTAGCATTTGGCTGTATTTGTATAGAAAAACACCCATAAGCATCCGTAAATCCAGTAATAAACCATGGTTCTATATTTTGTTTATTCAAATCAATCTGAGGTTGCTGTACTTGCGTACTATAAAATAATCTATTGTTTAATTGTTTAGAAGGGATTTTGACTTGATGATTTCTTTCGAAACCCGTTAGAGTACACCTTAAAGATTTACATTTGCTTGCGCTGGGCGCAGTGCTTTTTAATAAATCTCAACTACCGTCTACTCGTTGCTCTTTTACAGAAACTTGATTTGGCTGTGGGTCAAATGTTGTTAACATTTTATTAAAAATTTCTGATTTAGATCCGCGATAGCCCATTTCGTTTTCACTTATCTTATAGCTTGTTACTATACCTGAATGATTAGTTCAGCCGCTAAATACCTTTCGGCAAAAGTTTAGTACTATAAGCTTTAGGGCGTCCCCGGAGTTTGATAGTTTTTCCCACTTAAGTGCTTTCCCAAGACACTTTGCAGGCCAACTGATTTTGCTACCTTAGGCAATTCTCTACATATTTATATGCAGTTTGGACTATATCATCAAATATAATTATTTGCTCGATTAGCTAGTCTCTGAGGGATTTATTCTAGATTTTAAGAAAGTTTTATTTATTAACTAACTAATTTTATATAATAAATTATAACATTTACTGAACTTTAATAATTTTTATTAAATATATTCCCTGCTGATTGTCCATTTAGTATCTTTAAGATTTTTACTTTTCCTGTAATTGTGTTTAAGCTTAGGGTGAAAATCAAGTACTTAAAGCTTTAGGATGTTCCAGCATACTATCGAGTTTAATGAGGACCCTATAGGTTTTAATCAACAAAAAATCCTCATAGTTAAGCACTTTACAAAAAAAATAATAAAAAACGTTTAATAGCTCATGCAGCTAAATTTAATTAAGTACCTTTAATAACTACCTCCCAACTTTCAATATTTTGATAAAATCAAGTGTTTTTCTTTTTTCTTTTTTCTTTTTTTTTGGAGATATTAAAATTTTTTCAATTCTTTTTTCTAATCTATTATAGAGAATACATCTAATTTACCAGCCTAGGGTGGTATTATTTTATTTACCTTTATAAAAAACAAAAAGAGCTGCTAAAGATTTATGTTTAAGGATAGTTTTTAAGGCAGCTAGTATCCTCGATACTTTTTCAATCTTTAATAAATTATTTTTACTCCAATTAAGTTTTATCTTTAAGAGTAATAATTATTATTTATTTAAACCTGAAGAGTCTTCCTTAAATATATTTTATATTTCTTTATAATGAATATATTTTCTTAAAGTAACTCTTGTTAAAACAAGAACAAGAACAAGAACAAGAACAAGAACAATTGCAGCTTCACTTATAGATTTATACTCTTTTGAAATATTAGTTTCTATATTTGTAACTACTACTATTTTTCCTTTTTGTTTAGTTTTCGATTGTATTGTTTCATTTAATAAATCTAATTATAAAGAACCAGAATTAACTTTTAAGTTTGTCCAACCATTTCTCATTTTTTTCTTTAGCTTCTTCAGAGTGAAAATTTGCCATATTAAACTCTCTTAATTTTTATATGGTTTATTGAGAATGTTTATAACCTAAAAGGTTTTGTTTTCCTCTCATTTTGTCTATTGTTTTACCCGTATTATTATCAAGAGAATTAGCATTAGCTAATACATTATACTCAAATTAAAAATTATTTAAGTAGTTTGCTCCCTTTTTATTCCCTTTTTCAGATGGTTTACAATATTCAATTATTTCAAAAGTAAAGTTTTCATGCCCATATTTTAAATTAGTATTATAAATTGGCATATTTACCTCAGCTAAAGTTTTTAAATCTAAATAATGATTAAGCCTTTTTTTTAGCAGCAAGACTTGATGTACTAACTAAAACTCTTTATTATTTAATTAGTTTATCCATCTATATACAAAAGCTTTTTACTTAATATCTTTATATATTAAACTTTCTTTTGTTTTATTTTTGCATTTATATAACTTACTGATGGAGTTATAGTGAAGCTAGCTAAACCATCCAACTCTATTAAGGCTAATAATAAAATTAGATTTTAAGATTCTGTTGACGGATTTGTGTGTTTTAAATACCTCTTCTTTAACAGGTACTTATAATTAAAAATAGTTGACCCTGCGGGGTTTGTAATAGTAAATTTCATTGTAGCTTTAATTAAATTATATTTTTTTAAGGTTTAGTAGGGTATAAAACTGTAACTATTTTAAATGATAGAAGGGGCTAGCCTTATCAAGTGACACATATGAGTAAAAGCGGGATTTATCCGAGCTAATTCAATAACTATCTAGCTAATTTTATATATAACCAAAAGGATACTTAACCTGCTAAGGCCGTCCTTTCTCGACCTTTTATTTTTTTTTGTAGACTATTTCTTTTTACTCCACATATAGTCGTTGAAGATCCTACTAAGATTATTTAATCCGTTGGTTTCCTGCTAATTGCCTTTTAGATAGTTCTCAACTTAAATTTTTACTATAGTTCTGCTTGTGCAACCGGTAAGGCTTTTGTAAATTTATACAAAAAGTTAGCCAACTATGAGTATTAAGTAAAAAAGGGTTCCTAGCATATAGTGGATAGTGTTTCTTGCCAACTAATTCATCATAAAATTCACTTGTTAGTTTATTATAAATAACTTAATTAGCATCACACGCGGCCTTAACTTGACCGCTATTAACCAGATTTTCAATTAGTCACTTTAATAGGTTATATGTTAAATTTTAACAAGAACAACCAATGACCTTTTTTATATTAATGGCATCGGGCAAATTTCACACAGTATACTATCATATTAATGATTGCACTGTGATGTGTTTTTCAAGGTCATCAAATTTATCATGCAGAATATTAAGAAATAAATAAGAATTAGTAATTTTTTTATTATTAATAATTATTTTTATTACTTATTATTTGTTTAGAATGGGTTTTGACAAGATAACTGCGTTAGCAGTCCTTTAGAGTATACCTTAAATTATTTTTTTCAATAATTAACTACCGTCTACTCGTTGCTCTTTTACAATTTAATCCTAAGGTATATTTTTTTTTTTAATAAATAAGCTACAATTGTTTTTTGTTTTAAAGCAGCCTTTCCCCTTACAGGATTTTCTCTTTATTTGTTATCGCCTTGTTTCACTGATTTTAAAAATAGTTAAATTGCAAGGATAATTAATTTTTATTTAAACTGGAGTCATATAAACTATATGGCTTTAACTTAGTAATAATATATTTTATATATGGTTTTTCGCTATTTTGTTTGCTATTGTAGCAATACATTTTTCTAGATCGGCTTTACCTTACACCACAGCAGGAACAATTTGAAGTTGTGTTGCCGCGGATAAGAGCACTGTATTAGCTACCTATAAAAATTATATATTATTATAAATAAAAATAATTGTTAAATAAAAAGCTATTTTGATTAAAAATAAAATTGATTTAGATACGCGATATTCCATTTCGTTTTCACTCATCTTACGACTTGTTACCATACCCAGGGAATTATTCTGGCCACTTATCAATTTTCATTGATAGTTTGGTATCTTAAGCTTTAGGAAGTCCCCGTAGTTTGATAGTTTATCCCAAAATAGTATTTTCCCTAAATACTGAACAGGAAACAGTCGGGGCCTCCGATTTTGTGTCACCGCTTTATTTTTATTAATAAATTTTTGCGGTACCTCTTATCATCAAACTTATGCATGGCTATCAAATTTTATCATGCAATTAAATATATCTCGGCAATTAATCGGCTCTCTTTACCCTAAAAAGACAAGTGCTTTTATAAAGAGATTAAAAATAATCTATCTTATATATAGACAATTGTTTGATTTTTATCTATTGCTAGGCAATCTTAATATAATCTTTTTTCTGCTGTCTCTATTTTTATTTATTTTAATTTGGCACCGGGTGTAATTGATTTATAAAAAATTTGTGTGTTTTTTTTGAGGCAGGCAAAATTAATAACTAATTAAAACTATATATTTTCCTTAGCAATTTGTAGTTGATTTTTGTAGATTAAATTACTATATTTAATTGTTTAGATAGGTTTTTGATTGGATAATTCCTTTAGGAATCCATTAGAGTACACCTTAATTGCATAATATTATTAGCTATACAATAACTACCGTCTACTCGTTGCTCTTTTACAGTTTTTGTTTGCGATACAAATTCTGATTTAGATCCGCGATAGCCCATTTTCTTTTCATCTATCTTATGACTTTTTACCTTACCTGAGTGATTACTTCAGCCACTGATAATTTTTACTTTATAGTTTGGTACCATAAGCTTTAGGGCGTCCCCGGAGTTTGGTAGTTTTACCCGTCTTAGCGTGTTCCCAGTACGCATGGCAGGTGAACTTGCCGAGTTCCTTTACAACTTTTAGCTCTACGCCTTAGTATACTCTACCTACGAACCTGTGTCGGTTTAGGGTACGGTAGCCGTTGATTAAAAACCAACTATAAAAACATTATTTTCCTGGTCTAACACTATATAATAAACTTTTTTTGAAGAATATCTAGTAGCTTTACAAAAGACTTTCTGTTTTATACTCATCAGTCATAGCTTTAGCTATTATCCTTAGAGGCCGCATTAAATCAAAGTGGATGAACCTTTCTTATTTGAAACCCTTTCGTATTCGGCGAGAAGTATTATAACTTCTTTTTACGTTACTCATGTCAGCATTATCTCTTCAGTAACCTAAAATACAATGAAACACTGTATTATCATTAGTTTGACTGAATGTTCTACTACCTAAGCTAACTTCATTATAATTGTTAATAAAATTAACCAACACGATATCGGTTGATTGTTTAAGACCCGTTAAATTTTCGGCGCCAGTATCTAATTTTTAATATATTTAAATTAATGACTGCTGATGCGTTGTTACAAACGTTCATTATAAGTAGCGACTGCCCATTTTTCCTATGACTACCTATTAACTTTATATTTAACCCTAAGTCATATAACACATACCTTCTAAGGTTGTTTTAATTTCAAAGGGAGTGGGGGTTAATTTCAAAATTATAAAAATTTAAATTTGACAGTTTTTAATGAAAGAAATTATAAGCACAAACAAATCATGGTTTTTGGAACTTAAAGATGGTTTTAACTTTTTAAATTTCCATATAAATTAATCAGATATTAAAACCTATTGACCCTATACAAACAATAAACATTTCAAGTATACTCCACATTAAATAATATCTTTTTAATGTACTTCTTAATTTAAAGAAAGTAGCTAATGAGGGAAATTTTGTTTCTAAATTAAAGTATTTAATTACTTCGTTTCCAAAAAATACACCTAATATATTTAACACAATAATAATTATAATTATTAATACTAGTATATGTAATAAAGCAAGTTCTTGTGTTAGTGTAAGACTATTAATGTATTCAAATAAGCTATCCAAAATATAATCCCAATCTGGAAGAATACTACTTTTTGTACCTCCTCCATTTGAAAGAATTTGTTCTAATATTTCTACAAGTTCTTGTTGGGTTTGTATAGTAGATTTTACAATTTCATTAGAAGCCTCTATAGTTTTTTTTGCTGATTCTAAATTTTCTGTACTAGAAGGATTGTTGAATATTTTATTAAAGCTTCCATATTTTTCTTGAAGAATTTCTACTATAGAAAGTACTTTTTCATTTGTAGTTTCATCTACATAAATATTATTATTGTTCAAAGTATTTTGAATATTTGTTGATATTTGTTTAATTTCTTTTATTCCAGAATTAGTTTCCTTAATAAGTTCTAATGCTACTTTATCGTTAGCTTCTTTTGCAGCTATTTCTGTTTTATATAAAATACTTTCTGCTTTTTTAATATAAATATGTTGAGCAATACTGTAACCAAGAAAATATAGTGAAGCTTTTGCATTTTTTTTTAAATGTCTCATTTTTTTTTATTTAATTATTAGTTTATTAAGAAGATATATTTATTTATACTGTATAATATCTTATTACAGTTAATTTATTTAAATGGTTTTATAGTACCTTCCAATAGGAATTTTGATTTTGGATATACAATGAATTGTTTTAAATAATTGCCAGGATAAATTACCGCTTTTAAATTATTATAAAAATATAAAGTATTAAATTATGTAGATTAAAGTTTTAATTAGATTATTAAAGTTCATTCTAAATAAATTGTGTGGTTTTTCATAGGTAGCCGTTATAATTCGGCTGGTTTTATTCCAGTACTTTAGCATTGGATTAGACTATGTCATAATAATTTTTAATTTATATCGCTTCAGCGATAAACAATGATGGTATACAAATTATTTAAATTACTCTAAGCGTGTAGTCGTTGAGGATCCTAATCTATAAAATTAGTTTATAGTTTCCGGCAAATTACCCATTGTATTATCTATATAAATTGTTACTAAATTATAACTTAGTATTATAAGCTTTAGGGTTTCCTTGCATATAGCTTAGTTTTTGTTTATGAGCCCAGCAGTCTGTATATTGTTTAGGCATTTTAATATTTTTGGACCTTGTATTAGTCTAGCTTTAGATAAAAGCCATTTACCACTATTTAGGTCTAAGCTAAATATTTAAAGCCAAGTTTCCTAGGCTATTAGAGTACACTTTACACTATGTATCTATCTTCTATTAAATTTTCAAGAAGTATTCGAGTAAACCATTTAGGTTTATAATACATAGCGAGTAACCATCTACTCGTTGCTCTTTTCCACATAATGACTTACTTAAAACCTTAGTTATTATAATAAGTAATAGAGGTAGTTTAGATCCGCGAATGGCGATTTTCAGTTTCCCGATATTCATAACCTTGTTACTATTTCCAAGTGATTACCTTGGCCTTCATCCTTGCCCTTTTAGGCTAATAAATTAGTAGTTATGACTTTACGCTTTACCCGGAGTTTGATTACTTTAGAGCCTTATGAAACTTGCTTAAGGTTTCTCCACTCACTTCACAGCTGTATACGATAATCCTACGTCCTTAATTTCACTGAACAATCATTTGGGACCTTGATCTGTGTTAACGGCTGTTTCCGTCTTGACTACCCAACTTAGCTTGAATAGTCTGAATATCTACCATCAATTTATGTAATTCCGAGATTCGCTTCCAAAGGTAAGATTTTCTAAGTCCCCGCAACCTGAACAATTATTAATTATTTCTCTTTTCTTGCTCATGCAAATAAAGTAATTAATTTGTTGGGAAACTCCTTGCTGTACCTCCATAAATCTTGTAGTAATCTTAATTAAAAAACTAAGAAAACTTCCTTTACCGTAAAAACTGTATGTTATAAGGAAAGGGTAGGTAGATGTCATACTTTAATATGTTTCGTAGAAAACCAGCTAGCACCAGGTCAGATTGGCATTTCCAATTATTAATTTCTGTTATTCTATATTTTTCAATATAGTTCAGACTATACTTTCATCTCTACGTTGACTTTAGGTTAATTTTGTATAAATAGGCAAATTAAATTATCTTTGATTTACTATTTTTGTGGCTTAATAAATTTGGTGAAGTATTCGGATTGACTAATCTTTTTACTTTTTGCCTTCTTTATTAATATCCCAAGCTAATTAAACTATATCCTTTAAACCTTGTTCTGTTTTATATCCATTATTTTTTATAAGTTCAGCAGTTTTAATAGTTTTTTTTCAAAGTGATTTTTTTATAGTATTATATTTAATACTCTTAAGTTTAGGATATACTTTATCGAATAAATTATCTACACTTTGTACTTGATATCTAGCTGCTTTTAATGTAATTTATAAACAGTTTCGCATTTAACTAACTCGTTTAAAACAGAAATAGAAGATAATTAACACACAACTGTAAAGTAAACAGTTACTCTTCGTCTATGAGTGAAAAAGAAAACTTTCATTGTTGAATTATCTATCAAAGAATCCTTCTAGTAACTTAGCTTTTAACTTAGAGTTATTTAAAGCAGCTAATACTATTTAGGCTGTATTTAATTAAGTTAATTTACCGTATTTTACTATTATCTTTTTATTTTTTGTCGTATTTTTAATCATAAATTTAGTATTTTAACTATTCCTTCTAAGGTTAAATGTTTTTATTTATTCATTAAAACCACAGCTTTAAATATAGTATATTATTCTAACTTACTTCATCTTAACGGTTGTTAATCAAAATAAAGGCAGTATTACCTCTACTATTTCATCTATCGATCTAACTACATAAGTTACATTTTGTCTATTTATAGAGACTTTTCCTGTACCTAAGTATTTATATAAATCAGATTCTAACTTAGATTGAGTAAGATTGTAAATTGGCTCTGTATTGTCCCGTACCATTTACGTTTTTTAATTTAACTTATTACAAACTACCATCTGATTGTGTAAATTCAGATATCCATTCAGGTGTTATATAAACATTTTATCCTATTTTTTTTCTTTCGGTTTAAACTTAATTAAAAATAATGTTAGAACTAAAGTTAACCATGGTCATTCGAAACTGTAGAGAGCTAGCGTTTTGCCTTTATAATTTAAAAGCCTTAATTTTTCAATTAAAGTCGTTACGGGGTTAGTATCTAGCTATTTTATTTGTTTCTAGAAAGATACAACTTCCCACGGTATTGCCTGTTTTGTAGGTTTCTACCGTTATGAGCTAGTTTTTTTTTAAGGAAATTACTTCCCAGTGCGGCAAAATGTTATACCGCTTACTTAAACTCTTCGGAGAATTATGCAACATTCACCCGTTCGATCCATTATAATCTGGTCTAAGTAAAATCACTTCTGGCTTCGGGTCTAATAATAGTAACTTACCCACCATAGTGTAAACTTTTTAGTTTTTATGACTATCTAGTCGCTTTCGCTAAGGCTTTTAACCTTGCTACTACTATTAAGTTGCTGCATTGATACCAATATTTTCACATTGGATTAGACTATACCTTCAACTCAAAAAAATGTTAGGATATTATAATAATAGAAAGGGAGAATTAATATTAAATTTATAATAAAAATGACTTAATAAGTTTGATCAATTCTAATAATTTATCTTTAGAACTGCTTAGAATATAAATTATATTTTCAGTTTTATGTATACTACATTCTAAATTTATTTTTTATTACCTTAATTAATTTTGTAAGATTTTCCATAGATTAAGTACAAAGATATAAACCGCTTACTTATTTATAAACCCGCAGGCTCCATTCATAATCCATTAAGCTAAACCTATTTCTGTTAACATTTATTTGAAATTATTAGCTATATAATTTATACCTTCTAGATTAATTCCAGTTAAAAAAAAGGAAGACTTAACTTTTAAAATTTACTATTAATATATTTTTTATATTTATTAGGTCTATTATCATTTGTAAGAATTGGCTTAGATCCCTATTATTATTGAAATATAATTGTTCAATATATAATTTATTTTTAAGAAATTGTTTAAATTGAAGTCTAGTATTAGAATACTTATCTTATTTGGTTTTATGCTGTTAAATAACATGCTTCCTATGATAATTTTATTTAATTCATTTTGTAATTGAGCTTTTCTATACATTTTCATAATTAAGATTTATATTATTTTTAATATTGATTGATAGCGTATAACATATTTGGGGCTATTTTAACCTTATTCTATTATTTTTATCCTTAATTTCTTGGAATATTTGAGTGCTGACGTATTACAATGTTAATTTACATCGTCTCTTCTTTCGAATCAGTCGTTACAGGGCTAATAAAAAGTGTACTATAATTTAGTACATAGTAACATTTGTCTTATTCCTACGATTTAGTAGCTTCCCACGGTATTTCCGTTAGATTATTCCTTAGGATTCACCGTTAGCATGCTAATATATTAAAATATTGTCACACCGACTTGTTAAAGTCATGAGTCAGTTTTAAAAAATTTCACAATTTTAAGGGCAAGCATTTCACCCAGTTGGAATAGGTAGGCCCTCGCAGGCTTTCCCCTCCTAAGAACCGTACGTGCGACTTTCACCGCATACGGCTCAAGCAATCATTCGTGACACAGAAACACTCAGAATCTGGCCCTGGCTCGTTTTAACTTGGATTAGTTTTACCTTTTCAGTTCCTTAATCTTAGCTTGTGTTATGCTATTTTGGCATAGTTGATTTTGTAAGATTTTAGGTTTTTTGAGACAGTGTACATAAATTGTTATTCGGTTTACTTTAGCTAATATTGTAATTACCAACCCTGTGACCTTCTTAACTTTTATTTATCCTCAACACTAGTTGGTTCTGTATTTGGTAGACTAATTTATTGTTTTACGTTGCCTTCACAATTTTTTATTATCGTAATATTTACTTTTTAGTAAAATTTGGCGCATTTTCTCTAATTTACACTTAAAGGTGTTTTATATTTCAGGCTGATAGATTTTATTTCTATATTGCTCTCATTTGTTTGTCAAAAGCTTTTTTAAATTATCTACGTTGAGACTGAACTAACGATACTAGTTATATTTGGATACTGTTAGCTTCCTACTTGTAGTAGTTAGGCATATTCGCAGTTTGCCTTATTAACTTAAAATTATAAAGATGATCACCAGATTCAAGTTAGCACCCTTTCGAGTTAGCTCATTGAGCCTATGAAGTCCCTTCTTATGGAACAACCCTTCGCTTTTTGATTCCTCCTTTACCTCCTACCTGTTATGTACACTTCCGTGTGTAGACTTTATAGTACACCTCTGATTTATACCTTTATATTTTATTGCTTGAATCAGTAGGCATGAGGCTTACCATGTTTCCAAGTGAACACCGTTCAATACCCTTTTTATTAGCAGGGGTTCATACTTTACTCCGGTAGTTATTAGGACCATAGGATATGCCAGCATAAGAAACATATTCCAGCTACATTTGATAGATTTTAGCTACCAACACCTTTTACGGAGCCTTAGTTTTACGTATGTTCGCTTTCGCTAACCTCGCTTGGTATTTTCCCTAGCACTTTCGTTACATTGTCCCTTAAGCTTCACACACAAAAATCACTTTCCACGCATGTCAAGGTAGGGATAGCTCTATGGTCAGAGCTAATGGAATTTCACCATATTGTTGACTTGGACTTTTTCATGTCGCACTTATGCAAAAGGTACGCCCTCATTTTATTTTAAAATTCGGACTGCTTATAGAGTTACTAATTCATGTTCTATTTCACCAATTCATTTATATTGTTTCCAAGATAAAATCATTTTGTTTGTTTTCTACTTGCTTTTCAAACTTTTCCTTCACAGTACTTATTCACTATCGCTAAATTTATTATACTTAGCCTTAGAGGATGGTTCCCCTGTGTTCCGACAAGTTTTCTCTCATCGTACTTTATTGCCTTACAATGTAAGACAGATACTATAATAATTATTATTTTTGATAAACCTACAGGACTTATTGTTTGTAACCTTTTTTAGTAAACTTTATTTAAAAACTTATTTTTATTTTCAATTTATTTTGAAATAATATTATTATATTTTAAGGCTAGTCCGATTTCACTCGCCATTACTTTCGGAGTCTCGGTTGATTTCCTTTCCTTTCCCTACTGAAATGTTTTACTTCGGGAAGTAATTAACTAATAAGGTTTACCTTAGGATCGCTTAAATAGTATATAAAATCTAACTTTTTAAATTTCTTTAAGCATTTGGTTTTTCCCTCCTTATATTTATAAATTTGCTTTAGTTTTCTTTAATAACCCCTTTAATTAACTTTTTTAAATATTTTAAAATGATGGAACTATATTAACATCGATACTTATATATTAAAATTAAATAAAATTATATAATAGTGTAAAAAAATCTAATTTATAAAAAAATATAACAATAATATAAATTATAACTTAATTGAATCTTAATATTAATTATTAATTAAAAACATTTAATTTAAAAAGTGTGTTAAAACTTAAAAATTATAGACTAACTTATGATTTAAATTATAAATAAGTAATAAGTCACATAATTGTAAAACAAATAAAAACCTAAAATTTAAATTATTAAAGTATGGATTAAATAACATTATAAAAAGATACAAATCGTAGAATAATAACCTGTCAAAATAACAAGCTATAACCAATAACAACATAAAAAATTGTAAAAAAAATAATAACTCAAGTTATGTAAATTGCCTTAAACTGGCCACGTGCTTAATTTTCATTTAAAAATTTATTAACTAAAATTGCCTTAAGTTTTTGATGAAATTGTAAAAATTGAGATAAAATACAAAATAATTACATTATAAATAATGGAAAAATTAAATTATTTTTAATTAAAACTAAATACATATTTTACCATAAACTTTTAGCCTAGCAATTAGCAATCTGGAGTAAAATTTACAAAAAATGTAAAAAAAGTTTAAAACCAACACTGGAATACTACTAGCTAAAATAATAATTAAAATAACTAAAAAAATTATCACAAACAAATATTAAAATTTACTAATAAATTACCATAGTTAATACCCGACTCAAAATATACAAGAAACAAAAGATAAAAATCTTATAAAAAAATAAACTAAAAAATAACTAAAACTATATTTTAAATTTTCATTGTACATAGAGCCAAATTTATTAGGAGAAAAATTATATAATAAAATATTTTACTAAAATAAATAAATAAACAAGGAATAATTCTAATTCAAAGATGAAAAGAAAACCTATTAAAATAATAGTATTATAAAAACTATAGTATAGTTAAGTCAGTTTGATTAAAAATTTGTTAAAAAAAATGGTGAAAATGCAAAACTAAAAAAAGTGGTTAACACTCTAAAGTAAACAAAATTATATTGTGTATCTAACTAAAAAATTTAATAAAGCTTTAATTTTAAAAAGCCTATATTCTTCTACTTTATTTTAAGTAATTTGAACTAAAGCTTATAATTTTTATAAACTTATTTAAGTTAGCTAACTATAATTAATAATAGTTGTATTGACCTTATTAATTGGATTATAATAATTCTTCTATCTTTGTAGATAGTATAAAAAATACTAGTAAAGTTTTAAACAAATTATAATTAATTAATATAAATCAATCTCTATTAGTTTTAATATAATAAGTATCGCAACTTTAATTACTCAAATTACTTATTCTTAATAAATTTTATTTAAAAAACAAAAAGAATTTTAATTATAAAAGTATTTAATTGATTTAAATATTAATAAAGTGGGTTTAGTTAAAAATATTATTGAACCGTGTGATTGCTGGGTTTTTAAAAAATTACCAAGAATAATTTTAAAGATAAATCTAGGGATGCACAGTAATTTAATTACGGTAGCGTTTAAGTATATTACATTTAAATAATTTGTTTATATTTTATACCAGTAAATCTAGATAATAAGAATAAAATTCAAAAATGAATAAAAATATTCTATGGAAAAATTATGTTATTAACATTGAAAAATCACTTTTTAATAATTCGCTAATAGAAAAAGCTATTAATAAATTTTGAGACAATAATGATATTAATTTAATTGATGCTAAACATATTAATGTTTTATTCAGAATTGATTATAATTTAATAAAAATAATATAATTAACTAAACCCTTTTAATAAAAACTTAAAAAACAAAAAATAAATAACAAAATAACAAACAAAAACACATAAAACAGCTGGAAGAACAACTCAAGAAAGCCATCGCTTTTATAAAAAAAAACTTAAACTCTAAAAAATAATTTAAAAAAAGATAAAAATCGCGCCAAGTCTCGGTTTAAAAAAAATTAAAAACTTTAAAAAAAATAAAAAAAAAATAAAGAAAAAGTAAAAAAAAAATAAAAAAAATTAAGAAAAAAAGAATAAAAAGCTTGAACAAGTTATCCACAAATAATTGTGCA
>Ga0153978_1000016_pt1 | contig 31373 bp, 40 predicted proteins | sample TSGA062MetaG_FD_104749 | JGI IMG/M metagenome (GOLD analysis project Ga0153978, IMG submission 104749) | Attine ant fungus gardens microbial communities from Georgia, USA - TSGA062 MetaG | ecosystem: Host-associated > Fungi > Mycelium > Unclassified | place: USA: Georgia, Yuchi Wildlife...
ATGATATCTCCAACCTTCAGCGTAGGATCTGTGTGACCTCTCTCTGGGTCCGGGGGAGTTTGTACCAACGTTCCGTGCTCCTGTGATATTCTCCCCACCTTCCATGATTTGCCAATGACCTCTCCGAACCCTGGGATACGGCCGGTGTCTTTACTCAGAGCTATCGCACCGGCGTCACACATAGCTTCGTCAAGCCCGTCACTTCCCCTTCCAGGGTAGTATGAAATCACAGTGGCCAAAACCTTGTGGGAGACCCGTGTACGATCAACCAAGGTTGTATATAGCTGCTGGAGATCGAGCATAGGGTAATTTCCTAAATGGTCCAGGCTTAGCACACCCAAGTTTAACTTGAAATTCCTTGTGAATGAAGCTCACGTACCTGCATGCAGCTCCAGTTTCCCATTAAGCATAGATGTCATCTGCAACTTTGCTTCCGCATTCGCGGCATGTGCAGTTGGTGTGGTTCCTACAGAGAGAACAAATGGCAGAATCGGATCGTTCACCACGCTGGTACCTAACTCAGCCTGGACTTCCAAGGCCAGGGCCGCTGCATCATTAGCGAGACGCACTTCTCCTGTCAACAATGAGGTGGCTTGCTGCAGTGATGTCGACCCGTACGTGTTCCCGGCGTGGACGTAAAATCCAAACACTGAGATTACAGGACTTGCAAATACCCTCCTCATGAAGGCTTTGAAAGATTCGGGCTCGAGCGGTATTCCAGCTCGCCTGTGGTTGTAAGCAATATGTCACGATAATATACAGTGAACATACTTGTGGCCGTCATCTATCTTGACGAATGCGGACCATGTCTTGGGGTGTTCTTGCATTCCCTCGTATTCCTCCAGAAATTTGACCTGATCTAGATGATCTAAGAGAATACGAACAGTTCCGCCATGTTTTCCCATCTCCGCGTGCAGAGCAGAGAGGTCATCCAACTTGTTCAGCCCTACTGGAAGGCCATACAGAAGCTGGAAGAAGTTATGTGAGTATCAAAACAATTACAAGCATCGCTGAACTGACATCTTTGACCGTACCGTCAGCTACGAGACCACCTTGCACAACTCCCCAAGCCTCCCTCAGTGTCGATACAAGGACGGCTGGAGTTCTGTCGACATCTGAAATCAGCTGCAACCGCGTCCCCTCCACTGTCTGATTAAACTGAATTCATTCGTCCTCGATTGTTCTTGATTATTCCCCCACCTTGTGCGTCTTCAAATGTGCCCTAAACGTCGCCCCCCATTCTTTCGCATTTTCATGCATCTTTCTGCAATTCTTTGCGAACACCGCGCGATCCACGACAAAGGCAGGCGTTCTCAACGAAGCGAGCGGTTTGCCTGCAAATTCAGCTACTAATGCATCTTTATCGGGATGAATCAGCAGCGGTGTTTTTGTCTGCAGTATGGGGGACATGATCCTTGTGCTGAATGACTGATATTGTTTCTTATATCGGTATAGTGACTGGCCTGGTGATCTTCGATGAAGCCTGAGCGGACCGGTACATCTACATAGAGCACTCCGCGTGGGCGTCATGCGTACCAACATCACGTGAAATGCTACGGACCCATGACGATGATAAAGCACGAGAAAGGTTAAGCATTGGAGAATCCTTATCTTTTTATAATGAAAACAGCAGCCCCGTGCATTAGTTATCTGACCAGATATCCACGGGACCCAGAACCATGATTGCACTCTGACCAGAGCCGGGACCCATTGTTACATTTCCCACCTATTCTCTGATTCGATCTTTGAAATATACTAAAAGTTTCCATAGCAGAATGAATACAGCTGGCATCCCTAGTATGTCTCAAACAACGCCCGCGGCGCCTTTTATGACGCTGCATTCCTTTATCTTCTTCAATCGGATCGTTCTCCACGGTACCTGTAGACAAAAAGAAGCGGCATAGACATGAATATCGCCAACCTTTGAAAGTCCAGGGCTGTGCAGATGGGTATCGGGAAGGGGCGTCGGTGGCAGACACTCTGGCGATATGCTATTTTCTCCTATCACACTAAACGCCTGCGCAGTATCAATCTAGTTTAGTCTAACGCATAATCTTAGCGAACGCCGAATTCCGACTTCTAGTTCGAGCTTAACAATAGTGACCTGCATCTCTGAGTTATCCTTTTAAGAATTACACACGCGGCGTCTTGCTAGGTACTACAAAGATGTGCTCGTCGTCTGTTTCCTTGTCATTGCAGATCGTGACGGAACAATTATAAAAGGAAAAGTTTGGCAATTTGTTTCGGATGGGGCTGCTAGACAGTCCGACCTACTTAGCTTGCTTGGCAAGGAATGTGTGCGTGGGTTGGAGAAGTAGATGATCACGTCAGAGGTCACGACACTCGGGTAAGACGACTGACAATCTACTCCACATTCGTCATTACTGCGCTGCAATAACATACTAGAAGAATCCAACTACGCACCAAGCCGAATTCTGGAAGTTCTTCAAAGGCGACTCTGGGAAATTCTGCATGCGTCGAAGCCAAGGTTAACGTCCCAGTTAGTACACATATCGCATCTTGGTGACCCTTATAGGACGAGCGTCACGGCGAAACGACGTTCAACGGAGGCGAAGGCACTGCCTGTCAACGTTCTTCAGGCGAGGGATTATTAATTATTGATTGGCTCAGTCATGTGGGAGTTGTGTTTTGGATTGTGCTGTTGCGCGCGTTGGGAATTAATCCGAGACACGTTACAAGATATGATGCATATGCATTGCCCCACTATGAGACTTATCACCATGATCAAGCCGGCTGTATTAAATGAATGAAATGCTCTGATGTGCGAGTCGGAGACCGAGCCATCGTCGATGCAAAAGGGGGTCCAGATGGCAAGTAGGACCAATCGATGACGTGGGGTGTGCTCTTTTTGCTATTATTCTCCAGCTTGAAGTTTTGTCACGCACAAAAGCTGAATCTTATCTGACAATGGAAGCGGATCCCAGCTGACTCAGGATATTCATATATGAGCACCGACCCTGTCATAAAGAACGTTGCCTAGGATTGAGGACAATTCCAAGAATTTCCCAACGGATAATCGATGCACCAGAGCACGTTCAAACGACCCTATGGTAGTATTGCGTAATCGCGCACGCAGCATTCGGGCCGAGTTGTTGTCTACCGAATAGAGATGTGTCAAATGCTGGGCATGCAGCACTCTTGTCGTCGCATAAGTAGCGGACAGGGGAAATGCTGTCAGGATATTCGCATGGTTATATAGCTGAAAGATGGGTGAGAATGAGGTATGCACAGTGCAGACGATCGGAATGAAGGTCCCCGCGAGGAGCATGGTGATGCAGTGGATAAAGATAGGGAATGGACGGGAAACGAGTAAGGACCCGCATGGGAACTGAAGAAGAGAAGCATGATTGGGAAGTAAAGAGGCGATCAATTGTAAGAGGACTGGACGGGTCGAACACGTGCATGCGGGTGGTTGTGAGACAAAGGCAAGAGCAACGATCACAATGAGGATTCGGTTGCGATACAATTGGAGATCTGAGGAAATTGAAATGCTGCATATGTGCGCAGTCGATATTACATGCAGTTGGAGCAGAAGGCTTCCAATGGTTGATCTACAGGGGAGGAGACGGTGATACGGGAGAGTTTGGATCTAGATGTGCACGGACACATGGTACTGGGAGTTGGGACTAATTTAAAGAATGGAGCATATGGTAAGTCAATTCTACGGCAGCAATAGAGACGTAAAGGGGAGATGGCGTAGAGAGCGAGCTGGGTGATGAGGAGGATGCGGCTGCTGGCCATAGTGTTGAATCTATTCAGGCCAAGGCCGTCCGACATCACGACACTGTGCGTTGTCAATGTGCTGCGCAGTTGAGACGAATCTCTGGGGTGACTGAATGGTGTAACCATAAAAGGAAAGAACGCCGATGGTAGCACATGGTTTGGTGGCTGTAACGGCTTCGGCGACACCACCGCGGTGCACTCTCAGTTCTGGTGTCGTTGGTGCTGTAGTCACAAACTTCAACTTGAGTTCACCCGAATTCTCCTTTTCTTTCTCTTCCTCCTCCTCCCCCCTTTCCCGTTGTCATAAGTTTTTCTTGTTCCTCGCCTCGAGGCAAGCCGTAAGATTACTTTATAACAACTCGGTAGTTATCTCTCCCCTACCACGTCTCCTCACGCTCACGCTCGTTATGACTAGATTTGCTATCGCTTTTCCTGCGACTGCATCCCGCAACGACGACAGCCCCCCAAAGTCTCCCATCGTTGCATGCATTCCGACTAACCACGACAACTCAGTCGTTCAGCAGGTTTCTGAAGACTCTGAGCAGTCTGACGAAGATTCTGAGTCTCTGTTCGACTCAAAGTCTTCCCTGACTTCTTCCTCCGAATCCTTTTCTCTCCCCCGCAAGCGACAGCGTCCTTACCATTACCTCTCCGTTTCCCGTCTCCACGAACTCATGTTGCAATACTCCGCCCAACCCATTCCCCTCCCCCTTCCCTACAAACAGAACCGTAAAGATATTCTCAATCCACCCAATAACAATAACAATCTCCCCGCTTCTACTGCAAATTCTCGCAATAATGACTATCCACATGCCCATTCTCGCCTTTTCAACAGGCGCTTTGCCAAGGACGTTCTTCGCCCGAGCAAGCCGTCCACCCCACCTTCCCCACCAACTGATTCTTTGGTCCTGACTCCTCCCATTCTACCCATTGCTATTCCCTCTCCGGCTTCCTCTCCCAGCCCTATACCTATTTCATTACCCCCTCCAGCGTCTAGTCCGACCTCCCGTCTTTCTCCCCTCCCTCTTCCCCTTCCTGCTAACAACCGTGTCCACACAGTACCTTCTGTCTCATCCCTTGCCGAGGATGTTCTTTCACCTGGTGACCTCGTTGGTGAGGATTTACTTCTTCAAGGCGAGGCCGTTCGCGCCTGTGTCCTCGCTTCCCCTGTCACAGATATGAACACTGCCAAAGAATTCCAAGTCGTCCGTAGGCTCGGAACAGGCAGCTACGCTGTCGTGTATCTTGTCCGTGAGGTCATGTCCCGTCCTCCCTCCAACCCCGTCAGCGATGATGGTCACGTCGGTATTCTCGACCTTGATCTTGCCCCTCCCAAACCCATGGTCTATGGCAGGAATTTCGCACTCAAGGTCCTCTCCAAGGCCAACCTCGATGCTACAGCTCTCACCGCCCAGCTCTCCGAAGTCACCATCCACCAGTCCCTCGCCCCCCATCCGAACATCGTCACCCTACACCGCACGCTCGAGACGGACGCCTTTTTATTGCTTGTATTGGAGTATGTCCCTGGCGAGGATCTCTTTTATTTCCTGGAGCAGGCCCGCGACCACTATGCACCTGTCCCCTCAGGAGGTACCGATGACAGCCCGAACAGTGTTGGAATCGAGGGACACACACCTCCTACCCCGTCCCTCCTTGCCACGTTACACCCCTCAGCGTTGTTAAGCCATACAAGGCTCAGACTCATCGCAAGCATGTTCTCCCAGATGTGCGATGCTGTCGCTGCGTGCCATGACCAACAAGTGTTCCACCGCGATATCAAGCCAGAAAACTTTATCGTCACTGATGGCTACATCTCCACCTCTACCAGCCCTTCATCATCGGAACCTCCTCGCATGGAACGCAAGGTCCTCGTCAAGCTTACTGACTTTGGACTAAGTACGACCGAGCAGGAATGCGCGGACATGGACTGTGGGAGCGCGCCATATATGAGCTTTGAGTGCCGCAACAACGTCTCCCCGACGTACAGCCCTGAGCGGAGTGACGTGTGGAGTCTCGGTATTGTATTGATCAACATGCAAGTCATTTCTGACATACTGTCTTCATGTGCTGACATCGCCAATGATAGGCTCTATCACTACAATCCTTGGACAGACACCTTTGACGGCGCCTGTTCTTCTTTTTCTCTGTTCCGTGCGCACGGCGCCCATTTCTTCATGCAGCGCTTTACCGGCATGACCTTACCTGTCGCTGAGTTCCTTACGCAGCGTGTCTTCGTCCTCCCTCCGTTCGACTCCAGCCACATGCCTGTCACAGCTAAGCAGTTTGGCGCGTGGGTCAAGGACCTTCCCGCGTTACTTTCAGACCGGGAGAACACGCACAAAGGGCACAAGCGCCATCTCAGTACGGCTTCGTCTACGCTTGGCCACCCGCTCTCGTCATGTCCGCCCTCACGTCGTCCGTCATCCCGTGCGGCAATGCGCACTCCACTTGTATGCAGTAGGTCGCTGAGCAGGGCACCAAGCGTGGGTGGTGTATTGGTTGAGGAGCCGGAAGACCTATCGAGAGAGCATGTGTTATACCCGCCTGAGGGGCAGGAACACCTCGACGCCGATAATGAACACGATGAGGATGGACGTTCACGCTCCACTAAGAAACGTGGGAAGCGCGGATCGCGGAAAGGAGGACAGAAGAGCACGACGGATGAAACACTCGAAACTCTTGCTGTTGCATCGCAGAGCCTGGCACGAGAAATCAGTCTGGCAAATCGGGGCGCAAGTCGTTCGTCGTCGTTCGTTGGTGGCACGGTGATTGACTTGAGCAGAAACGCGAGTCGCACGTCCAGTTTGGCCCATCATGCGTCGACGTCCACCCCTGTGGCTGTTGGTGCACAGGCGAGTCCACCGCTGGAGAACGACGCTCCTCGCGCGGCCGTTGTAACGAAGAAGCCAAGTAAGTGGAAATTGGGTTTTGGAAGCGGGAAGAACGTCGTCCCTACACCATCGGAAGAAACCATCGTAGGTACTGCCAGCAACGTAACGAATGTCATCATGGGGCTCTCCCAGCCCACGCCCCATGCACAATCCAGCAACCCCTATGGGCGCAAGGGCTCGCCACTCGACTCCCGCAGCAGCGTAGACATGAACTCCAGTACCAGCGTCAATGCGGTGCGTTCCCCGCACACTCCACTTACACGGCAGCGCTCGCCTGCGGATGCTGCGTCCACCTGGGCACGCGGTCGGCCACCAGGTGCCTCTAGCACGTTTAGTTCTGCGTTCGCGAGCAGTGCGTCCCCTGGCACGCACAGTGGCGTCAACGGAAGTGTGCGTGGGAACTCTCCGCCAGGTAGCGTCCGGAGCAGCAATTGGCGAAGTTCCATGAGCAGTGCGAGCACGAGCACGAGCGCGTTTACGAGGTACAGCAATTCTAGCACGCGGAGCGTGTCGACAACAGCTACAAGCGTGTCAAATGGTAGTTGGAGGACGGGTCAAAGTCAGGCTCAAGCGCCGCATATCCTGAACAATGTCAAGAGTAAGCTTCTTTCATTCCCGTGGAGCTTGGGGGCTGAGATGATGATTATAGTCATGGATGGTGTGCCTTGGGAGCTGGCTCAGTTACCGCGTCAGTTGCACCCGAATCCTGTTGGCGACATCTTCGGTCAGCCTCCACCGCGCAAATCACGCACGCGCAAGTCAAAACTGGACACGATCAGCGAGCGGCCGACACCGCTGCGTGATGCGGCAACGAGTACGACCGATTTGAGTGGTGGCGGTGGTGGTGATGAGGACACGCCGAAGAAGGTGCAGAAGGGCCAAATCAATGCGCTGGCGAAGATGCTGTCTGCTTTGAAGCGTTGATGTGATTTTTGTCGTGTTGGGAGATGTAATGAAGTGTGTTTGTGTTTTCTGTGATGTTTTGTAGAAAACTCATCTGTAGGTGCTGTCGTCGTAGGTGGTGGCAGGTTGATGTATTGTACTTACGGTGCGAAAACCAGCTACTTTATTGTTGTAACTCACGTGCTCATTCGCGTGGTTTTGTGCAGACGGGTCCACACTATCGTCCTGTCGATATCTTGCTCCTATTTTGTGCACTATGTCGCTGTTTCCCTTATCTGTGCATATTAATGCTTGCGGTCAACCTTTCTAAACAGAAAAATGTTCAAACCCACTGTCAACTCCTTATTTCTGCCATCGTTGAAAAACTCACCACATCCACACTCGTTTCCTCTTTATATTTTCCACCAGTTACAGGACTTGTACATCGCTACATTTGACATACTATAGACCCCGTTTTTGTGGGAAGGGGCGCGAGCACCGCAACCTAACCTAACCCTACCTTCCTGCTTTTTACCGTACTAGTGTATCCAACTAAACCTCGACGTTCAGCCGCTTTTTTCATTGTCGTTCATTCATTTTTGTATGTTTCACAGGCATTATTCATATTCATGGTTTCAATCCAAATTGATGCTTTAATTCATTCATGAATCCACAGCTAAGGCGTGATGTTGTGTCGACTGGTTCGTCAATCGGCATGCGTCACCGTATCCATCGGGTTCCTATCGTTCTCACATGCGCACGCCAGCGCGTATAGGCATGGCGACAGCGGGAGCAGTTACATTTCGCTCTCCTTGAAGGGCCCAGACAACAACTCGTAACGTGCCCTCTTTGCCGCGTCATCAATGAATTCTGCGCGGATTACTTCGTCCCTCGCCCTACATGCATCCGCCCCTTCGACAACCCGAACCTCCCCTTGCTTTCTAGCCCCCCTCGTGAGCTCGGAAGTACGCAGTAGCCTGAGATCCTGGTAATCAGCGAACACATGTGACAATACCTCTGTCGACGGCTGGTCAGCAGATGGATTATACTTCTTCAGAAGCCGCATGATATGGTAAATGTCTTCGAAGGCTTGGTTGGCGCCTTGACCCAGGTGCTAAGCACCGTGATCGGGATCAACATGGCGAAGACTTTGGGGCCAAATCACGTACTGGACTCGTGGGGTGAGCTGCGTCGCCCACAAGCACGATTCGTCCCTTGAACCATGACTTGAGCTCAGGCCGGTCGTAGAGACCATACTAGAAAAGACATCATTTGAGGGAGAATGGGAACGCGGTCGAGAGCGAAACAGACCTTCACGATCTTCTGGCCCGTCCGCACCATGTCTCCAGCTCCGAATCCCCAAGAAGTGTGAGGCCCCTCTCTTATTCTGTCCTGTTGTTCTGCGGTCTGCGTTTTCCAATCCTCCTTGACCTCCGCTTCCCGAGTAGTGATGCTGAACCCAGGATAATGATCCGAGTCAGACGCATGGGCAAAGCAATCGAGGTGACACTTACGCCCATGAATATCTGTCGTTCGCCACGGGATACGTGACCATATGGCGCCCGTCCCCGTAATTATTCACCAGCAAAAGCTTTCCCTGGAGAGCGGGCGGTGTAGGAGACATCCCACCAAACTGCACAAAAACACGCTGGCATCAGCCTCTCCCTCTCCCCCATTGGATCACCACCACCAGCCAAGGCGCACCTGCACCAATCCCGTGTAGTCCGCCTTCTCCTTCCCAAAGAGCGCGGTCCGCGTATTGCTGTGCAACCCGTCGCAGCCTACCACAAAGCTTGCCGTGTCCTTGGCGCCATTCGCAAACGTGACGTGCACGGCGTCCTCGCTTTGCGTGAATTCAATAGCCTGGTGTCCCCACCTGATCTCAATGCCGTGCTTCTCGGCCGTGTCGATCAGAAGCTTTTGAAACTCTGCGCGGCGGACCCCGATCAAGGGAAAGCCAAACATTTCCTGCACCGACTGCGGCGAAACATCGAGATCGAGGAGAATGTCCTCCTTCCCGCCCAAGGAGGAGCAGTGAATCATCCTGTCTGGAGATTTTCCCGGGATCTGTTCGATGAGCCCGGGGATAAGGGATAGGACACGAAGGCCGTTGGGTTGCAGCCTGTGTTGTGTTAGCGTGAGATTGATGGGGAAGAAGACATGAGTGTTCACAAAAAACTGAGTCCGCCCTCTGCTGGACCGGAAAGTCTTTCGTATATAATGGGGTCATAGCCTCTAGTCTTCAGGAAGATCGCAAGAACGGGACCAGAAATGCCAGCACCCACTACTATGACTTTGGTTCCCATCTGCGCAGCTTGGGATCAGGTTGATCGGTCTCTTGAAGTTGACGGCTTCATATAAGCACTGGCAGAAGACAGTGCTACTGACTAATGGGGGTTATAATCAAGCACGCTGACTAAACTTGCGTGGTGTGCGGTGCGAGGCTTCTTAAAGATTTGTTTGGATAAATCATAGTTTTCAGTATACAGGTCAATATAAATTCGTTTATAAGTATGACGCAGTTGATCATACGCTTACGACAGTTCCATTCCACGTCGTCATTGCCGTGTACATGTAACGCGTCAACGGATTGAAGTTGACTGTTGCATGAAACACCATGAACGCTCCATCCGGACGTGGTGTCGCACCCCCGGGCGCCGTGAGGTTGTAGTCACCGGTCACAAGCAAAGGCGATGAAGCCTTGGTGTATGGCCCGGAGATGGATGACGCAGTTGCGTACGAAATGTCGTAGAGGTCAGTGTTGTAGCAGTTCGAGGAGAAGAAAAGAACATAGCTATAATTCTTCCAATCAGCCACGGGCTGAATAATGCAATGCATTGCTAAACTTACGTTCCATTATGAAGGATAAGCGCTGGAGCTTCGATCAGAGGTCCATCATATGGTCCTCTATCCAATATCTGAACAGGGTTACCAGTAGGTGTGACACCGTCAGCCTCCATTTCCTGCAGCATAATGGGAGTAGAATATTCTCCGTTGGCATTTCCGCAAGGACCGCCACCCCCAAGACTGCTCCCGTCTACCTTGTACACAATGTAGCGCGTACCATTTGTATCCTGGTATCCTGCGGGGTCAATAGCGCCTCCACCTGCAGTCTGACAGGCAATGGGCTGAGGTTCAGGGGTGTATGGTCCAACAGGGGAGGTAGATGTACCAGCCGCTACGCAGTGAGTCCCTTGCGATGTCGACCACGCGGCGTAATCTGCAGTTATGAATACTAAATGTCAGAAAACGATGCGGCTATGTCACGATACGCTTGACCTACACATCACAAAGGTACCGTCCCCTCTGTCAATAACATCGGGTGCCCAAGTACTGTTTGCAGTTGCCCAAGACCCGACATTTGGGAGTGCATCAACACCAGACAGCAATTCCCAAGTTGTGCCACCGTCGGGCGACGTGGCGACTTGAATGTTGATGTTATTGGAGTTGGTGGCGAACGCATAAGTGCCGTTACTGGTTACAAGGATGGCAGGATCAGGAAAATTCGAAGAAATCACTGGGCCATAGACCATAGCCCGAGTCATAGAGATGGTAGCTAAAGAAGTCAGAGCGACAAGGGTCCTACGGAAACTTGGCATGACTGCCAAGCGGGCGGGGGAGATATGTTTCGCAGAAGTATAGGTGAAGGAGTCTTTAATGGACGAGGGCTCCCTGCACGATGATTCGTTTGGGGTACACGTGCAAATATCTCATCAACGACGACGCTATCCAGGTAAGGGCTTTGCGTCAACGATCACTTTTCCTGTTTCACGGTCGTTGGGCACCCGCCCGGAGATTACACCTCTCCCATAGTCAGCGTGAAGCTCTATTAGAGACAGACTTTCCTTCCCACAGCTCCATCTTACAGCATCATGGTTGCTTCCATCGAATGATGATATCGATGATATATGATGCGATGACGTTTTGTCTGTCCCCAAGACTGGAAGCCGAGTCTTCGTGTTTCATGCAATGTTTCAAGGAACAAACACAAGGATACGGTACGCCCGCCACTGGAGGTAGGAATTTTTCATAGCAGAATTCGAAAACGCGGGGCACGGGATGTTAGATTTAGACATTGATGCACATCGGAGTTGGAAGCCCACCGTGATTGCCAGTTGGCCTATATGTGGTACATAATTTTGACAGCAGTGGGGCAGTACTAGTCTTTGTAATCAAGTTCAACCGTTCGGAGGGATTTATAATCCCTCCTAAGTACTCATTCAAAAAGCCAAAAAGAAAGTAGATTTGCTGCAATCCCACTCTATCTTCACCAGGCCGATGGTTAGGCAGGGCCCGGCGTACATGCCTGCATTCTGCTCAAAGATTTCGCTATGCGAATATCTGAGAACTCTGAACTTTTGTTAACACGATAGTCATTGCAGCGAGACCATTCATCATGTATTACTGCTAGTTTGAAGTGTATCGTGCAAGATTCCTGCATTATCAGGTGCATCTGTAGGAGGCGATGCTAGTCGAACATACGCAGCCTGCAGCGAAGGTGAGGCATTTGGCTGTCGAGCCATTTTTTTGAGGGAAGCCATAAGATAGGCGCGCTAATTTCGTTGCTAAGTCGATATGCAAAAGAGGTGTGGGTGGTATCAAACTCACCAAATGTGGATCTAGCGTGGGCAGTCGGCACCATTCCTCTATAAATTCGACATAGACATCGGCCATATCAGAGCTGTTCGTGCCCTGTGCTCTAACATTTGTCGAGAGTGACTCGTTTGCACATTGAAGGGCGTCGACGAATTCTTCGCCTTCGGCCATGGGTGCATCATCACTATTGTTTTGGGATGTAAGCTCTCGAAGTCGTCGCGTCGCCAGCATCTTCACGGCTTGAGGGTCACTCGGTAGTGTGTCTTTCAGCACACTATGAAGGTGATCAAGAAGAGATGTGCGAAGGCGTGCTTGACAGGGATACGAACGAATGAGGGCCTCAAGAGCTGAAAATAATTCTAATTTGGGTAGAGCTTGTAGAGTTTGACTCAGTGTAAATATCTAGAAAGGGACGGCTGGACATACCTTTTGCAGCATTGGAAATCACAGACTTGACGATAGCGCCATCCATGATGGCCTGTCTTGCTCTCTCGCCTTCATCACCACCCTTCTCTGCTGCTATCTCTTCTGATGACTTGACCTCCGCATCTCCTGTCAATACCTCCTCCATATCATCGTCGACAGTTGGCTCCAGATGTTTCTCAGCGATCGTCTCTGCCTCATTAACATCATTGTTTTCCTCGTGAATGCCCAACACAGTCCACCTTCGTCTCATACCCTCGACAAAGTTCATCTCCATTCGCACGTACTCTCTCCACATATCGACACTGTCTGCGTTGAGTCGAAGTCCACGCTGAAGAAGGGCACGCGCCGCAGAAGGGGACATATGGTTGAGTTCATGAGAAGCGGCAATAATATATAATGCAGGGGTTTGGGGATGGAGCTGGAGGGCCCTATATGCATGGTTAAAAATGTAATCAATGTCGAACTGAACTGAACTAACCTAGCGGTTATGCGGCCCATTAGTGAACGAGCACCTTCGCGCTTTGCAACTTGGATGTACTGTATCCACAGTCCTACATCCGACTTGAACTTCTTGAGAGCGCGTTCGAATAACTGAAACTGTCTGCGGACAAGGGCGTAATCTGATATGGACGACGCTGTCTTTTCTAGTTCTGGGAGCAAACGGCAGAGCGGGATCAGTCGCATTGCCCTTGAAACACGAAACACAAGAAACACGGACTTAGCCTCTCCACGCGCTTTCGCCTCAGTTGTTCCAGGTTCATCTCATATGCTACGTATCGCAGGAAGTCGCTCTTCTTTGGGATGCGACGGACGAGTGCAGTTTCGAACTGCGTCCGTTTTTTCACGATCTGCTTGACCTCTGACTAAATGCAGGTTACATGAGCCCGAAGAGTAATGCAACATGAGCCCACGCACTTTGGTGAACAAACTTTTTTGGACAAGGTCCTTGAGTTCTGCTAGCATCTGTGCTCCCTTAGCGGAAAGTCGATACTTGTAAAGAAATGGCGTACCTGCTCCTGCTCGAACTGTACTCTCTCCATGCTTGGCGATTGTGTCCAGTGACCTCACACAGTTTGCGTTTTGATCTATTTCGTATAAGCCTGAGATAGCCTCACTTAGCACTCATACTCCGAGCCATCACATGACCAGCCTGAGCGTCACGGTGACAATGACTTTATACCTAACTTTACACTCGCATAGTACCATCTCCCTATCTTAGTTCATATTGCGTAGAGTCCTCACACTGTTCACATATTGCGCAAAGTCATCTCATCTTCGCTGGACATCATGGTTAATTTATACTAGGTCCTGAGATATGCACTGTCCCCCCTAGATTGTCCCATTATTCAAGGAAATCAATTACATTATACAAGCCAAGCAGATCATTTCATTCGGTTCCACACACGTCCAGGAAGGCTCCATATCCCACCACGTTTCACGACCTCCGCCATGTATGAAGTGTCAATACCTGTGGAGGCCTCAACACTAACACCATTCCCCGCAACTGCACTCCCATCCCCTCCACCCAATGAAATCCGAATTTCATTCAGCCTGCTCTCATGCACAGGCCGAGGGGAGGATAATACAATTACTGGAGGAGGGCACGTCTCTGGGCTACGAGGCTGTCGTGTAGGAACGGCCGGTGTCGTAAGATCCATCACTAGATCCATGTCAACATTTCCACCCATGCTCATACTCAGCCCAGGAATGTCCATGTCCATTTCCAAGTCACCCGGACCGAACAAACTCGCTCCACTACTGGAACTTGCGCTTGCGGGAGGGGCCATGCCAAGCCCACTGTGCCTGGATGTCAAATGATCTGTTCTATGGGATAATGGCGGCAGGACGCTGGTTGGAAGGTAAACATTCACTGTGATACTATGCGGCGAGATCGTTCCTGTAAGGACGGAGGCGAGTAGAGCACTTGAAACAGAATCTTCTGGTTGCATCCCTTGATCGATATCAGATTGTGGTTGCGACTCATGTTCAGGAGACCACTGGAGGATGCCCAGTAATTCGTTAAGCCAACATTGCTCCCTTACAACCTATAAAAATGTGATTTAAGTATGACCCAACGCTTAAATCGCGATGGAACTTGCCGCCAATACTGCCAAGGCTTGATTTACGCTCTTGACCGGAACCCTCTGGAGGAGAAAGCCTGGCTCCTGAGGTGCTAGAAGGCGAAGACGTAGCGGCGGATGGATGCCGCCTGGCGATTTCTAAAATGACAAGTCAACATGTGCTTATACCTGTGCTTGTTCCACGCACATAAATTGAGCTGTAGTATTCCGCCGAAGAATTTTTATTGAGCTGGATTAAGGGAAAGTCTCAGCAAGTACGTGCCTATAGCTGTCAGAAAGTGACTTGCCAATAAGTCGATCCAACTCTTCCCAGCTCCTCCGCCGCCTCCATTCACCTGCGACTGTACACCAAATTCTCCAAAGCCCATGCTATTGATGCCACCCAAACTTGACATTGCCCCCATGCTAGACATGCTCCCCATTTCTGAGTCAAGGTTTATGGCATGGGTTTCGACTATCCCTTGGATTGCACGCATGCGGTTTTGAGACATTACCACGCCATTCTTGGGTGACTTAGCAGTGAAGTCGAGCACCCACACATGAGAAGCGGCAGTCAAAAGGAGATGATCGCCGGAGTCCTTACTCGAGTTAGTCTTGGGTGGAGGCACTTCGGTAGAAGGGACTAATGTTAGTGTGGCGATGGTGACATCTTCTGGAATATCCTTCAGAGATGTCTTGAGATGCGTTATGGGTATGTCAATATTCCACAGAGACGACTGTTTGCATGGCGGAGAACTGCGCAAGATCTGAAGATATGCTCGGGGTGAAAGCCAGACCAGGAATGACAATGAAGGTGCCATAAGAAAGGGTAGAGGGAGAGCGCAGCGAGTGAGGAGTTTATCAAGAGTTTGACTTGGTGGTGAACTTTGCAAGTCACGGATCAGGGGAAAAACTAGGAGGAGAATGTAACAAGCTTACGCGACAAGTTGCTTTCTAATGTGCTCCAAGACAACCATTGGTTCCATGAACCACCGAAGTCCTTTCTCATTCTCTGCAGCTGCGAGACCGTCAAGCGTCATGAGATATCGAAAGTGATTTTGTATCGAATGGCTACGGCGTGCGGCTTCAATGGCAGGATCCTCTTTTGAACCCCCGGAAATCGAATCTATGCCAGCAGCACATCTTGCTGCATGAACCCAGCGGGTTACTTCCAGTGCGAGAAATGCATCTAGCTCTGGTGCTGCGGACGCGTTCCCGCTATTATTGGTACCATTGGCAAAGGAGGTCTTGACGGCAACGTGATCATTAAGATCAATATCGAGCACAAGTACCTTGCCTGCGAGAACAGTTGTCGATCCGTCTACGAAAGCTTCCATGCCAAGGTTGCGGCCCCATTCTGCGATCTTTGCAGGATTGGGAGGGCTGGTATCTGGAAAGATTGCTCTGTTGTCTCCTCGCACGAGAGACAAAAGAGACATAGAAGCAGTAACTGACTGGTTGACCGAAGTTGTCAACGCAGTGTGTTCCTTCATGAGGGCGACGAGTTTTGTGGCATTTTCGCTGAGGGACAAGTCATTAAGCTGGTTGAGTGCACGATTGAGGTGGTGAGTTGTGTCGAGAACGGCACCGAGCTGTGCAGTTACTGAGGTGTACGTAGTACTGAGAGGGTGAGCGGGCTCAGTCGCTTGAACAGATGTAAACTGCTCGAGCACATCGTGCACGACGCTCAGTAAAGATGGATGGGCCATACGGTCCGGAGATCGGATGGTACACACCATCCCGTGCCATTTCACCACATTTCGTGCGCCCTCTAAAACCGCACTTTTTCTTGCGACAATATTAATGTTCAATCTACCACTTCTTAAATAGTAATGCACTCGGAACTTGAGCTTGAACGAACATATGTTCTCAGTGATAGATTTTGGGCCGTGACAACTTACTGTATAACTAACTGTAAAGGGTGCTCAACTGGAGTGACTTCACGTGACTTTGGTGCATATCTGTGGCCGCTACTCGCTTTGACTCAGAAGTTAACGCCATTCCTAATTACCTTCGCTCAACCTGAAGAAGCAGTTTTATTAAACGCTTTTTCACCGCCGCCACTAGTACCTGCTATATACTGGCAGTTATCGATATCGCTTATGAACACGCTGCACTGCGGCCCGCATGTGGATCGTGTCGAATCTGCTGTGGCTCAATGAATTTTTTCCCCCTTTGCGCTTGAGAGATACTTTAATCACTGGGTAATAATTGAATGATTGAATGATTGAATCAAGCTGCTCAGGGCGTATCCGTGATTTCTGGGCGTAAGTTGCTACTTAGTATTGATAGACAAAACTGCTTGTAGAGTTAGCCAGGATAATTAAAAATATCGCGTGACATGTGTATTGCGGAATGTCCTGTCAGAAGTTGGAACTCGGAGGTGTGAGTTAGCAACTGGTTACTGAATGCATAACTAGAAATGCAGGGCGAGTGCGAAGGGGAAGGATTGACCACTTAGAAGTTACTAGGATAGGCGTTAAGTTATAGGAGGACGACGAGTGTGATGATGATATTGATTTTAAAGAGCGTTCTATAAGATGATGCGGTTAGTGGATCTAGCGCTTCTGGTTTGGGCGTGTTATCGATAAGAATGATAGCTTTGCATGATGGAAGCTCTGATTTATTATGGAAAATAAGGACTGTACATGCTGGTCAAAGCCAAACGGCTCGGTGAAGATGGTAGCGAAAGGAGTTTAACTGAGTGACGAAAGACGTAGAGTTATTGACAGGTTCCAGATCGTGGTACTAAGAATGAGGGAATGGTGACAAAGGGTGACAGGAATTAAGGGAGTGTATAGTAATGAAGGAATGGGGAATGCTTGATTGTGCGTGAATATGATACGGCTAGTTTGTACTTGTTTGTTACCGTCTCACTGCACTTTGAGTATACATTCAACAAACGCGTGAAGTTGCGTGTTGTAGAACCTTTCCATCCAACTTGAATCACAGAATCGTAGATCCAAGCTTCCAACCATGGTTCAAATCTTGCAGCATTGCATGCTACAAGTACAAAAATGTTTCCACTACTACGCATCTGCGAGTGATTCCAGGGAAAATACTCTGTGAGAACAAAACCCGTTAATAAACTGCACATCATGCACTCAGTACTAAAGATGGATAGGCCATACTTACAAGTACCGACCCTCATTTTGGCTTAGAGGATATCTGAAGATACTGATCTGAGGCACAAGCAAGCACGAGCCGCATGGCACATTTTAGGGTCAGGGGATATCGATTCGATGACTGATGACTACAGACCCCCTTCTAATGGGTAAGGGTAACGACCCACGATGTTACTCCAGGGGTCTCTCAATACGAGCACTTATAACTATGTTGCGAGTCGTACTTCGTTGATATCCTCTTGGCTAGCTTATTATGCCTACCATTGAGAAAGTCAAGGAAACTTGGACTTCAAGTTCCATTACAACATGGTTTCGCCTATGTTCCAAAATCAATATTTCCTCTCTTCCTCTTCAATCCCCCCTTGTGGGTTTTAGCTGGTCCCTAACATTAATGCGGGCTCCTTCAAGTTCCCGCCGATTTGCCCGCCCACCAAACCCATCGATGTGCCAGTTTTTCTTCAATAATTCCAATGACTGCCACAGCTCATGGTGTGGTTCACCGGTCAATATCAAGCTCTCCTTTCTATCACATCCTGATGGTGATCCCGGAAACTTGAACCCACCTCTCTCTGCAACATCAACCACATTGGTTCTAGAACGTGGCAATCTTCACCCACTTGCTATCGCTTACCCCATTGATAATCTTGCGGACGCTCTTGTCTCCCTGGAGGTTACTTTCACCTCTTTACAGGCGTGCAATCTATTCCATGTATTTTCAACAGCTGTACCACACACACCTGCCAGTGTTAGAGAGCCAAGTATACCGCAGACACGCGCTGCCCTTCGTGCCCTTGAGCGATCCCTCGAGACAGGGACATCATTTGACACCATATTCCAAACTTATGCTTGTCGCCTGTCCCCCGGCAAAGTCACCAGACCAACTCCAACTTATGCAAACACCACCGTACTACAAGAAACGACCCCTTTGCCAGACTTTGGTACATACTACTCTTGTTTACTTGATTAGTACTAATATCCGTTGTCAGCCAAAGAAGATCTGAGTTTTTCATCCCTCTTTGCACTGCTTGAAGGCGATCCTCCACCTACATCAGCGGAGAGGTATGAATATGAATCTGACAGTGATTTGGAGGATGAAGAGGGTAATGATTTGGATGTGGTGCAACTTGCGGAAGAACTGGTCACTGGTGGTGAAGTTTCAGCGAGTCAATTTCACATCTCAACACACGATGCTCAACCACACGTACCTGCTGGTGATGAAGCTTTACCGTGTCATGATCAACTCCACATCTCAGCACCTGGTGCTCAGTCACACAGAGGTTTGTCTGTCTGTATGCATTTCCAATGATGATACCCATGATCACCCAAAGATACGACTAATAGTAGTTCTATCTCGTCTTTCTCCAGCTTTGAAGGTGCTGAAGACTTGAAACTTCATGCATATATCTGCTTAACAGGATCATCTTACAGGAGAGCAGCCGAATATTCGGACATCTCTTTCGATGGAAGAGGCTGAGGTGGTATTCAATCGAAACATGAAAAATGAATCTCAAGTTGTCCTCGTAAAAGGCGTCGCCTGGAAAACGTACGTGTAGTGTCTTCTGTCTCGTAGAAGTGGGACTGAGTCCAGAATGTAGGTGGCATGCCTACGTTTATTACTGTTACTCCGGTATTGTCAACTTTTCAATTTTGCGATCTCAAGCTGCAATCGAAACAACATCTCGGCATCCCCTTCATTGCTCTCCGAAGTCAATGTATCAGCTTGCAAAGAAGGTAACTTTAAACTTGCGTCAGCGCATTTAACCTGTTAAGTCGAACTACAGCTCAACAATGATGCACTATCTCAACTTGCTCTTGAAGCCATCAAAGCTAGGTTGTCATCGGCCAATATATTGGATGAAACCTTTTCCAAGTTTACTGCCAGGTATGATGATATTGTCAAGCTTGTGGCAGCCCGTTGCTGAGGCTCATTTGAAGGCATGACGATGTTCGGGAAATGGAAGTTGCTTTGCTAATAAAACATAAGACAGATGTGCGGGGTCTCTCAGATAAAATGGGAGTCGTAGCTATGGGGAAAATGCCTCACGCTGGACCAGTTCTCGTTGCGTTATACCAGCAAATCCTGCAGATACCCAGTCAGGATGCCCTTAATGGCAACGACTAGCATGAGCCTTTTCTATGTACGTCCTACAGTAGCAATCTGAGAATCCCTTCATGAATCCTGTTCTGGAATATTTATCTCTCTCCATGATAGTTGTCTCTGGCATGCGTTTTTTCTTTCAAACTGTCACAGTCAGTATTGGACAATTGCGTTGTTAGCTTTTCCAGTCACTACCAGTGGTCTGAGCACTTGACTCGGAGGTCGTCTGACTTTCTCGGTCGTTACATTGTTTAGCATTTAACGCTCAGCGAAGACATCTTGGGTGAGTCATAGTACGAGCGCTGCCTTCCTCTTTTATTCGAAAGGAGATCGGAACTCCAATGGTCGACTCGGATGATGATGATCCGGATCGAGTTGTTCAGGGGTTTCTCATAGACTTCGTTTCCAAGGAGGCCTCCTAATTGATGTGCTTAGTGCTCTAACCACATCGATGCCTACCATCGAGAAACTACAGGAAACATGGACTTCAAGTTCTGTCACGACACTGTTTCGTCTATGCTCCAAAGCCGAGATTGACACATCTCTTCCTCTTCAATCTCCCTTTGCGGGTTTCGGCTGGTGCCTAATAATGTCACGGGCCCCTCCAATGAACAAGGGATTCCGCAATCGACAATCGAAGTGCCACATATTCTTCTCTTCCGGCGACTGCCCCAGCACATGGTGTGGCGCACCAGTCAAGGTCACGTTTTCAATTCCATCGCATCCCAACAGTGGTCATGTAGGCAACACATCTCAGAGTCTCTGCGCATCATTATCCCTGGGTGGTGATAAGTTTTTGTTGTCCACTCATTCCAGTGACGACCTTGGAAACGCCCAGGTCTTACTGGAGGTTTCCTTTGTTAATCCACAGACCCGCAAGCTATTTGATGTACTTGAATGCGTCGGTCTCGTACCAGATGAACCTGCCAGGGCGGGTGCTGGTGTGCCTCTGGCCCGTACTACCCTGAGCGCCCTCGAGCAATCGCTCAAGACAGGGGCACCATTTGACATCATATTCAAAGCATATGGTCGTCGCGTGTCCCCCGGACAAGTCGCCAGACCAACTCCAGTTTATGCAAGCACTGCTGTGTTGCGTGCAACAGCGTTTTTGCCGGACTTCTGTACATTTCACTCCCGTTTCCCTTTCTGGTTACTGAGTTCCGTTGGCAGCGAAGGAAGATCTTCATTGTTCATCTTTATTTGAACTAACTGAAGAGGACGAGCCCCCTTTCACTTCGGGGAGCTATGAATATGAATCTGACAGTGATTTGGACGACGAAGAGGGCGACAACATGGCTACCGCGCAATCCGCCGGAGAATTATCTAGCAGTGATGAAGCCTCATCATGCCACGACCAGCGATCCCAGACCTTAGATCCAGATGCTCAATCGCACAATGGTTTGTCCGTTTGCGCATGCATTTCCAGCGACGATACTCATGATCATCCGAAGATATGACTGATAGCGAATCTATCTTGTCTTTTTCCAGCTTTGCAGGTACTGAACTTGAAACTTGATGCATATATTAGATTAATATGCTCTCGCAGCAGGGTTACAAGAAGGGCCGAACAATCGGACGTCGCCTTTGGGACGGACCGAGGCGGCGGTTGCCACAAACATAAGAGGCGAATCTCGAGTCGTCCTCGTTAAAGGCGTTGCGTGGAAGACGTGAGCATCGTAATATCTTAGACTCGGATGTGTAACTGAGTCAAAATGCAGGTGGAATGCCTTTGTGTATTACTGCTACACTGGCATCGTCAACTTTTCGAACCTACGGTCACAGGTTACGACCGAGAGGACTCTTCGGAGTCCATCGGAAGACGGTCCACCACATTGTTCCCCAAAGTCGATGTATCGACTTGCTAGGAAGGTAAGGGTATGGAACCTGCATTGGTGTATTGTGTCGTAACTTGAAAGACAGCTTCAGGTAGAAGCTTTATCTCAACTTGCTTTCAACGCCATCAAAACTAGGTTGTCGCCAGCAAACATACTGGATGAGGCATTCTCCAGATTTACTGCCAGGTATTGATGATCTTGTCGAACTTGTGGCAGTTGCTGAGGCTCGCTCAAAGGCATCACACCATCCGAGAAATGGAAATGAGTTTGCTGGTGAAACACAGAAATGCACCAGATGTTCTTCGGGGTCTCCCAGCTAAAATGGAGGCCGTCGCCATGGGCAATATGCCGCATGTTGGGCAGATTCTCGCTGAGCTATACCAGCAAATCGCGGAGATGCCCGGTCAGAAATAACCCGATGATGCCAGCACTGGTGGCAGTGACCGACAGAAAGTTTGTCGGCAACGTCTGGAATCTTTATGGTGCGCATCACTTTAGCCACCACAATTTTGTGCGAGTTCCCCTACCTCTAAATATTGGATTGTTATTTCCTTCGACCACGGTGGACACAATTTGGACTTGACCCGCGATGGAGGCATTATTCGCGACTACGCAGCCTTGGCATATGATATGTAGGACTGTCTGTCGCTGTACTCATACGGTTTGGATCGCTCTTTGTAGACACGTTCAGAAGCACGTCCAATATCATAACTGATTGCTGCGGTCTTCTGAAATTCATGAGGAGAAGTAAGCTACATACAAAATACTAGACATCAAGGTTTTGATGGTGCCGTGAAAAGAAAAATACCATGGATCATAGATAACGTGGATCATAATGATAATGGTCACGAAGGTGGCCATGTTCCTGCATAAGGGCGTTCTCCCCACCTCTCCCAAGCATGGTCACCGATGCGGCGCACAGTGTCCTGTAGCTCCGCCTTCAAAGCTGTCCATCCCTCGTGTTTCACGAGCTCATATGCGCTTGAAAGTGACCAGGGGAATGAGGGATAGGGAGGCAAGAATCGATGAGACTGCCCGGGTAGGGGGGTTAACTCTGGGTATAGAGGGTCATAATAGATTGTATAAAAGAGACGACGAGCTTGGACGTGTGCGAATCTACGTAGACATTCATCAGATCAGTAAGGAAACTTCCATATGAAGAGGAGAAACTCACCGCCACATGGCAAGGACAAAAATGACCTGTACCACAACTCCAAACCAGACCAGTCCTCGGTGGAAAATGCTGTTGTCCCCGATGATAGTTGGCTACGGGACCCATCAAACGAGATCACATAAATGCGTATACACTTTGACTTACTATGCGCTCATTTCGGCTCGTGGCATCCTTAACATATTTGTGCATCAAGTCGCGCGACCTCACCGACTCGACACGAAGAGTCTGAGCCAATTGATTCCTGGCATGCCGTGCAGCCCTTGAAACTTCTTCAAGTTCTTCAAGGTGGTTCGTGTTCAACGCGAGATCATCGGCAGATCTAATGCAGTTCTTATCAGTCAGCGAATGTTTGGACTTTATGCTTCCGGTATTACCTATCTCCATCACTCAGTTCATCAGCCAACTCCTGGAGCGTTTGCCGCATTTGAGAGAGCGTCTCAGCACGACCAAGGGGTGGATCATCATGCAGTGCTGATGAAGTTTCATCGAATGAGGATTCAATCACAGGGGCAACGTCTTCCTCGATTTCTCTTCCCATTGCATCGACAATGCGAATATTACTCTTGCGTGGAGACTCGGCAGATGACGATGGATGGATTGCCTCCCTTGTGTCCACATGATCGTCCGTAATATCCTGGGAAGCGTTTCGTATTGGGCTTTCGTCAACCTTCTCTCGACCAAATGCATCCACAACCTTCACAGTGGGAGATTTTCTCAGTGAACGTGGTGATGGTGCATTGGCAAGAGATACGGGTGTTGTGGGGCGTTCAGGGGTAGCAGGTCTGTCTCGTACCCGGTCGTACATGTCATCATCTTGAGCAGAACCACCAGTTTTCTCTGGAAAGACACTCCCCGCATGTGGTGTGTGTCCATTAGGTAGAATGTCAGGTGCGGATATACGCACGGCAGGTAAAGGCACTTCTGGATGTTCAACTTCAGCGGTTGACGCTTCTGATTCCGTGACATCGAAGCGCACTTTGAGAATGCTCTTTCTCCTTCCAACGGAACCGAACTGAGATTGGTCGATGGAACAGTTTTGGGTTAAAGGTTGATTTGGGGTTGACATCCATGCACCTGGGGGTGCAGGGGTGCGTAAAGGAAGTGAGTTAGCACGAGACAGAGAAGGTATTGGCGTGAGTGGCTCATTGTCCGTTGGGGGCTCCGGCTTTGATTGTCGCTCGGGTTCAGAGTTGGCTCGAGACAGATGCGCCGAGGATGATGATGATGACGCAGTCGTGGTCTCAGAGGAGGCGGGTGGCGGTTTTGCTTCCGTAGGAGCGTGCCTAGATGATACAGGCGTGACAGCCCACGCTCCAGGAGGTCTCGGGGTCTTCATGGCGGTAAAGTTCGGATTGGCAATGTTATCCTCATCCACTTGCACGGGAGTAACATCTGCTTTGCGAGTCTCTTCTTCGTCCTCAGAAGATGAAGGTAGAATGGAAAGATTGGAGAGGTCATGGGGCGGGGATGGGGTGCGGACGTTAAGAATAGAGGTACTCGACGAAAGACGACGCGGCGGAGTCGTGGGTGTAAATGATCGGGTAGGTTCAGAAGAAGACCTCTCCTGAAGGACAGTACTAGCCAGAGGTGGCGTTCCTGGAGGAGTGAAAGATGGCGGTGTGGTATGCTTTTGAGCCGGAGACGTTTTTAATGAAAACTCTGGAGTACGAGGTCGGAACGAGGTAGATGAAGTCGAAGCAAGAGCTCTGCGAAGCCGTGCTTCATCATTAGAAGAAGCACTAGGAAATGATTGATCTGGTGAGTCCCGTTGTTTTGGTGGTGAACGTGGGGGAGACTCCAAAACTTCGGTCTGGGCTTCACTACGCGCATCTTCCTGAGAGCGTTCTAATGGTGTGTCTGGAGTAGTCGACGCGAAAACAAATCCAGACACAGATTCCTCGTCGCTTGCTGCAAATCCTCGGTAAGAAAGTATATCGAAAGTTGAAGGGAAAGTGTTACCTCGAACCACATCCTCGTGACCAAAAGCACCGCTTATACTAGTTTGAGGAAGGATGGTACCAATAGACTCAGTGAACTCCGCCGACCCCCCGCGATGACTTTTCATGAACTGCTCTGCATCGCTGCCTTTAGCAGGAGTAGAAGAGGTAAAATTTCCGCTGCGGAATATACCATTCTTCTTGGGTGCCGCACGTACAGGAATCAAGCCCGACTTAGTGACGCCAGACGCTAAGCTAGACGGGCGAGAACTCTCAGTTTTGCTTCGGGAAAGATGTGCACTCCCAGATGAACCCTCATTTCCGCTGAGGTGGCTACGATGCTTCGCCGTGGTCCACTTGGGGTGCGGTGAGTTCCAGTTTCTCTCTCGTTCATGCGATACCTCTCGTTCTTCCTGCTCTTCTGGGTCATGTTGTGACCCGCGGCTACCCAGTGAACTCGCAGGTGAGCTGGCACCCGATAGTCGGTTGAGTGAAGTGTTAGAAGCTTGTCGTTGAAGGGATGCATGCGTCGGTGATGAGTATGCTGTGGCCGACGGAGGTCGAGCAGGATGCGTGTGAGAGTGGTTCGAAGATGAGCTAAGGCTTGAAGATGGTCGAGGAGGTGGATGTCGTTTATTCCAATCTCGTTCACGCTCGATGTAGCGGTCTCTGTCGAGCTCAGCCATCCGGTCACGATCTGAGGAAATTCATTGAAAGTACCGCAGCGCAAAGCAAACAGTCACTCACAGTCTGCCTGAGAGCTCATGGAACTCGGCCTCGAGCTCCGGTCGTCATCAAAACTCCTTAGCGACGTAACGCTGCCCCTTCTCTGTAAATTTCTTCCACTGAGTGGTGACCCACTTCTCGATGTGGCTACTTCATGCGAAAGAGACTTGATATGAGAGGGCGACGTCCATGGTATTTCTCGAGAGTGACGTCGGTTGAACTCTAACGAACGTCGGTGTTGAAGCTCAGGGGTGGCTGGACGTGATAAAACTTTCGGGCGGTTCCACTCGCGCTCGCGTTGATGCTTCCGTTCTTCCTCGCGAGGGTGCTGTTGCCCTTCAACTAGGTTATTACGATGAGATTGCCTCAAAAGATAGAAAGTCTTGCTCTCACGATCAACGTTAGAAAGTGTTGAGCTTATTCTTGAGCCTGAACATACAGTCGGCGGAGTGACACAAAGACAGAAAAGTATCACCTACTTGGCAACTCAAGACTGACACGGCGAGGCTGGTCATGAGATCGTGAACTTCCGCGAAATGGTTGGGTGGAGTGCGGCCGCAATGGAGTAGCTGCCTTAGTGCGCAGTACTGGCTCTGCTGAAGTGATTAAAACCATCACGGCACGCTATTTGAAATATTCTCTCACCATCCTCAGAAGTATAGACGCCACTCATTGCATGCTGCATCTCCGAATCTCGATCCAGGAGATCTGACTCACTAATCAGAAAGAGCGACTACTTCCACACGTGACCTTACTGGAGTGAGATACTAGTTGTGAAGGTAATTGGAATGTGGCATGAGACGAGCTTGCATTTATTGGAGGTAATGACAAAGTTGGATCGAGTGGTTGTAGTAGAGCCGCCGAGTCAGCATTAGCGTGACCGTCCACACCGGAATGCAATGAACTTGTTTCCGTGTTATGAGAAGAAACTGATAACCTTCAGTTGAGTGTGATCTCAGTGATAATGAGATGATCTGACCATCATATACCGCTGTGGGTAACCGCTCATCCAAGAGCTGCGAGCGGGAAGACACGAGGCGTGCACGAAGGGTATCAAATGTTGCTGCATGTGAAGATCGAAATGAAGATTCAGACCCCTTGCTCGATTCTTTGGTACGTGTTGAGACAATAAAAATGAAGGATTTAAAGGAAATGGCGCACTGGGCTTATCAACTTCGTCGTCACTTAAACTTTTCCTTTTGCCCTTATGCTGTTCCCTCTCACGACTGACGACGGGGGTAATGTCCATCTCACTACTGTCGAAACTGCTTCTACGCGGTCTCGACTTCTGCGGTGTGTCCCCGGGCTCGCGCCTGGCATGAGAGAACAGATCCTTGAGGCTGTCCCGAATAATGCTTGGAGTAGCGGGTGTAAAACGAGACGGCACTATGCCTGTACCAGCTTCCACTGGTGGTGCAAAGGACCTCGTATGAGGATATTTTCCGTTGGGCGAATCTGACGAACGCGCGAGTAAGGCGCGGAGGCGTGCTGCTGGGGTATCGGAGGGTGTCGCCGAAGAAGTAGATGCTCCAAAATCAGAATTCGGACCATAGCTACTCGAGGGAGAAGGGATGGCCTTCGGTGGCATACGAGGAGTCGGCTGATTATCATCCTCCTCGTCGACAATGTTGAACTGTGAAGGAGCAGAGGAGGGACCCGCAACCGGGGTAAAGTCCATATCACTACTTTCCTGAGCACGAGGAACTGGTGTATGACGATGGAGCCTTATGCGGGGCCTTATCAGGGTATTTGATGAGGGGGTCTCCATGATTGCCGCACGCGTCGGCCAACAGACGCGTGCAACGTGTTTGAGGCGCGATATTCAATGTGCTTTTGCCTTGTCTGGATAAATTAGGAAATTGCACCAAACTTTGCTCAAGCTCCCGGGAGTTCGTTCAACCAGTTCGTTGAACGTAAGCGCGATTTACGATACATACCTTCGCTCGGTTTTTTACTGCAAGTCTCAAGCTCGTCATATAAGTGATACAGAAACAATTCTTTTGTTCATGAAAAATTTAAGTAAGAGTGTCTTAGTATGACCACCATTCTCGAGGCAACTTCTTTACATGACAAAACTATTGATCCAGCACTTCGACGTATTCTTGTACTAGGTAACCTATTAGTTATAGACAAGAACCGCATATTCCTATAAACCACGTCAAGTCAGAACCAGGTCACCATCGCGAGAATATTACTTGCCTCAACTCTCTTCTCTGTTGAATCATAAGGGATGTAGCAACCATGCTCGAAACTCTCGCACGCCTTTCCCGGGTGCACGGCTCCGTGGTAAGGCGCTTGGGCAATATACTGAGGGTCACCTCCGGGCTCTCTACCACCTTCTACAGGTCGGAGCCCACCAAGAGCCTGCATCGTGAATTTGCCGGAAATAGTAACCCATCGTACGGCGTTAGGATTTCCAACAAGAATTTCATATTTATCAAGCTGTTCCAATTCAGTTGATGAAAGCCACATGTTCTGGTGTGCGCTTACATGGATTTCTTCCTTCTTGAAGCCAATCACAGCCCCTTTTTTGAAGACAGAGCTTGCCTTTCCGATCACTACGGTAGACTTTATTTAGCCAAAATTCTGATTAACATCGTTCGGGACGCACTTAGTCCACCCTATATGAATAACAATCAGCATTTAATCGAGAAGGACCACTGTCGTACTTGCCTCGTAGTACGCACGACAGATGTACAGAGGAGCGCCACGCTCAAATCCGCCTTCGATGGCATCCGGCGGAATGTATTTACCCTCATTAAGAACCCATGCCACAGGGCCGGGGTAGTTCCCGCTTCGGAATGCCCGTGTGCGTTGCTCTGCATCTTTGAGCCAATTGTTGTAAGACCAGGCATGGGCCTTTTTCTGGAGAGAAACGGAACGTCGAGTCTGTCTCAGGTGGCAGTAAAAACGTAGCATACCTCTTCTGCATTGTTGTTGTGCTGATTGAATGCATAATAGCCAGCAGCAAGGGCACCAACACCAGCCAGGATGCCCCCTCCGATCTGATAGAAAGAGTAAGTGTATGAGTTTATCCGAGGTAAAGAACAAACCTTGAGCTCTTTCTCCTTTTTGTCGTCAAGGTCCCACCAGTGCGTCTGACGCGCTTCGTGAGGGGGTGTAATGCCACCCTGAGGGGCCTGTATACAAGGCTGTTGCTGCTGGGGAGGTTGGTTGCATGATGGAGTGCATGGTTGTGACTTGCAATCTTCGCCCCATTGACCAGACTTTTCATGGTGAGGGCTGTGGCGACCATTGCCGACTTCTATGCGTCCCCATAGGGCAGGTGTCGCGGGCGGTGTCCAGTCACTCTGTAGGCCAAGCGCGTCAGGATGTGTCTAAAAATGAGCGACACTTGCAGTGATCACCTGAGATCGGTGAGGCTGAATGATTTTGTACTCGACACCTGCGGTGTGATATATTGAATCAATGAGGGCAACAATGAATTGGTGGATGGAAACGGGCCTTCATATAGGACCACAGCGCCATCGTTGTACTGAGTACCAGGTTGCCAATAATCGAGCATGTTGAACTAGAGTGTATACAAAGTTGGCAGATGGAGTCATTGGTTTCTCCGATGGTTTATATCCCCTTCCACGTCAGAGATCAGAGATCACGATGCTCCGAATGATGGGTGGGGCGCTGCCCCAGGAATGGGGATACGCATGATTCTTCGAGGGTGCTCCTTAATCATCAAAAACCTGCAAGATATCTCGGACGGTGAAAGCCGGCCACATCATTATCATCCACGAGGCAGATTTGGACGGCGGGAGGAAGACGGATCGAGACATAATACTGTTATGTTTCGACCTCGAGGCTTATCCGGAACATAACAGCGCCATTTGCCATGCATTCTTCTAGAGCCTTCATTCTGCCAGTGGCTGAGTAGACACGAACCCCAGATGCCAGTCACGTTGGCGTGCAACCTGCGGAGATACTGCTACCGGCAGCCTGTTGCCGCTCCATTCCGGCGTAGTAGTAGTTTCATGTCCAGATCCGTATCTCAGAATACTGACTGCCAGTGTTACATGCTACTAGTGTTAGAGAGAAAGTTATGTATATACATACCAATCAGCCTGAGAATTCAGAGGTTTGCAATATTTTCTTGTTGTCACGCCTCGTCAACTTCTAACAGCGAACCGAAAACCTCAGAAGCCTTTCTCGAATCGCGATTCGCCAGGCCCATATAATGCGAATTACAGCCGTATTATGAGCACACGTTTGCCTTCTACAACTGCATATATTTGTCACCTCCGCGTTGGTTAGAGTTCACCTGTTTCATCCACCACCATCGATAACGATCGATTCGTATTCTCGATGAGCACAATCGACCCAGTTTTTCGCGTCACACCCACTATTCAGAACTACGATTGGGGAAAGAAGGGGAATGACTCCAAGGTCGCGGAGCTTGCTTCTGGGGCAGGAATACCTGGTTTTACTTTGAATGAATCAACTCCTTACGCGGAAGTAGGTGATCCAGAAGCATGGACTGCGGCACTAGTCTGACCGCTGGGCGTACAATGTAACTAGCTTTGGATGGGCACGCATGTCAAGTCACCGTCAGGAGTGGTTGATAGAAAGCAGAATCTTGCCGAGATCTTGACGATGAACCCAAACCTGATAGGGGACCAAGTATCTCAGCGGTTTGATACGACAAACGGGAACCTCCCCTTCTTGTTCAAGGTCTTGGCCATTGGGAAAGCCCTGAGCATACAGACCCACCCCGACAAGAAGACAGCAGAACGACTACATGCTCAACATCCGAAAGTTTACACTGGTGAAATTTCCAACCGCGTTTTATCCCTTGAATCTTCACTTATAACTCACGTCGCAGATCCGAACCATAAGCCTGAGATGGCACTGGCGTTGACGGATTTCAAGGCGTTATGTGGTTTCATGCCGATTCCGAGGATCGCTGAATACCTTCAAGCCGTCCCTGAATTCAATGCACTGATCGATACGTCTCTCGTGATGGAATTCCTGAGCTGTACAGATTCGTCGGAAGTGGAACAGAAGGCGGTTCTCAAGAAGTTATTTTCGGAACTCATGACTGCCGATGTCACTAAGATTGCGATGCAGCTTCAGACACTCGTCGCCCGTTATCAAAGTGGAGGTCAGAAACATGTAGAAAGGGGCATAAAGGACCTTGTCTTAATATTGAACGAACAATATCCCGGAGATGTCGGGATTTTCTGCGCATTTATGCTGAATTATGTGCAATTGACTCCTGGGCAGGCTATTTTCCTAGGAGCTGGAGAACCCCATGCTTACGTGCACGGCGGTATGTCATCCCTTAGCAGTGTTCAGTTCATTGAAATGACGAGATTGGGAAGATATTATGGAATGCATGGCCAATTCGGATAATGTCATTCGCGCAGGTCTCACACCAAAGCCCAGAGATGTCCCGAACCTTGTTTCTGTTCTGACCTATGAGGCATCCGATTGGGACAAGCATGTGGTCAAACCTGTCGACATCAGTCCACACACTCGTAAATATGGCTCCCCAATCCCAGACTTTACGGTTCTCCAGGTTAACACTCCAAAAGGCGCGACTGAAACTCACGAGGCTATCGGAGGACCTTCAATTGCAATAACTACGGAAGGTTTTGGCCGGGTAAGTTGGAGTGGCGGCGTCTTGGACTTAAAGGCCGGAAGTGTCGTCTTTATAGGGGCTGAAACAAAGATCGACATCACTGCTGGAGACTCCAACTTACTTGTGTACCGCGCGTATGCCACTGCCTAGTTTTGTATTATTAGCAAGATCGTTTTTTTGAGTATCTGCAGAGGTTGGAGACAAGCTCGATAGTGTATGGAGCGCGTCGCTTAGTCACCGCTACTTTTGTACAGTGGCCAAATTCGTCTGAGCAAAAAAAAAAAAA